>Ga0207422_1001055_pt1 | contig 64748 bp, 62 predicted proteins | sample MarCyaLeptolynsp_FD_187757 | JGI IMG/M metagenome (GOLD analysis project Ga0207422, IMG submission 187757) | Marine cyanobacterial communities from Panama - species 1 Leptolyngbya sp. (SPAdes) | ecosystem: Environmental > Aquatic > Marine > Unclassified | place: Panama: Panama City | collected...
GTTCCAAGGTTCAGTCCCGCGTCATCCGCGAACGGCTGATGAAGGAAGCGGAAGGCAACGTCGCCCTCAAGGTTGAGGACACGGACGAGCCGGACGCATTCGTGGTGTCCGGACGCGGCGAATTGCTGCTCGCGATCCTGATCGAGAACATGCGCCGCGAAGGTTACGAACTCGGCGTCGGCAGGCCCCGCGTCGTCTACCAGTTCGATGACGCCGGCAACCGCCTTGAGCCGATCGAGGAAGTCATCATCGACGTCGATGAAGAGCATTCCGGTGTCGTGGTTCAAAAGCTGCAGGAGCGCAAGGCCGACCTTCTGGAGATGAAACCCTCCGGCGGTGGCCGCACCCGTCTGGTTTTCAACGCCCCGACCCGCGGCCTGATCGGCTACCAGGCCGAACTTCTCTCCGACACGCGCGGCACGGCTATCTTCAACCGTCTGTTCCATGGTTATGAGCCCTACAAGGGCCCGATCCAGGGTCGCCACACCGGCGTGCTTTTGTCGAACGGCACGGGTGAGGCCGTGGCCTATGCGCTCTTCAACCTGGAGGACCGCGGCCCGATGATGATCGATCCGGGCACCAAGGTGTATCCGGGCATGATCGTTGGTGAACACACGCGCGGCAACGACCTTGAAGTCAATGTTCTGAAAGGCAAGCAGCTCACCAACGTGCGCGCCGCCGGCAAGGATGACGCGGTCAAGCTGACAACACCGAAGAAACTGACGCTGGAAGCTGCGCTCTCCTATATTTCCGACGACGAGCTGGTGGAAGTCACCCCCAGCTCCATCCGTCTGCGCAAGGGCATCCTCGACCCGCACGAGCGCAAACGCGCCGAACGCGCCGCCAACAAGGAATCGGCGTAAGCTGCCTGATTGCAGAGACGAAATGAATGAGCCCGGGCACTGTCCCGGGCTTTTTTCTTTCGACGTTTCCGCTCAATCGTCTTGGTTCGACCCCTGAGCGGACGTGATCCTACGCTAGGAATCGGAGCTCTGTGCATTGGCTCTATTCCAGATGCACAACCTCATTTTGAGGAGCGGGCTCACTCGCGTTTCGAAGGATGGTCATTTGCCTGAGAACCTGCCGCACATCCTTTGAGACGTCGCTTGCGCGGCTCCTCAGGATGAAGATCCGTATTGAAGTTGCCCTTCCCAGAGCCTTGGGGATCCTCAGCTAATTTCGCCAAGACCGGGACATTCGTCTTGAGACAAGCCTGTATCGTCTGTCATTGCCGGACTTGATCCGGCAATCCAGGCCGTGACTTCGCCTCAAGCTCTTTTCCTCCATCCGGGAAAAATTCACGGTATGGGTCCCATGGTCAAGCCATGGGACGACGGGAAAAAGAGGGGTGACGGAGTTGTCTAAGCTATTCGCCGCTGCGCCCGCCCAGACAACGCGTCCTAGGGCGCGCCTGCCAGGATCTTCGGCACCTTGTTCGGCCGGAGGCGATGGGCGTCCGGCATACCGCTCCCCAGCAGGGGACGCAGATAGAGCCGGAACTCGTCGGTGACGTCGTGACCCGAAGCCGTGATGAATTCATCAGGCATCGTGCGGGTCTTTCCGGCCACCATTTCCAGCGGGACAAGTTCGTAGTCGACAGAGTAGTGGCCGGTGCGTTTGATCGTCACCGATCCGTCGCGGTCACCGAACATACCGTATTGAACAGCCTTTTCGCCGACTTCGCGAGCTTCATTTTGGTCAACATCGGAGACACACCCGACAAAACTGCGCTGGATATAGCCGAGCGTATCCCCCCGCACCCGCGTGATTTGCAGTTCGTCTTTGACTTTTTGCGTCAACAGATCCGCCAGCGCACCGCTTCCAGACAATTGCACATTGCCGTGCGCGTCACGTTCGACTTCGCTGGCCAGTTTGGCGATGATCGGTTCGCCGGTGCCGTCATGAATGCCTTCGCTGACAGCAACAACACAGCGACCGAGCCTTTCATACACGTCCTTGACGTCCCTGATGAACTGATCGATCTCGAAGGTTCGCTCAGGCATGTAGATGAGATGGGGACCGTCATCGGAGAACTTCTTGCCCAAGGCCGAGGCGGCGGTCAGAAAGCCTGCATGACGCCCCATGACGACACCGATATAGATGCCGGGAAGCGCCGCATTGTCGAGATTGATGCCCATGAACGCTTGAGACACATATCGCGCAGCTGACGGGAAGCCTGGTGTGTGGTCATTTTCGACCAGATCGTTGTCGATCGTTTTCGGAATATGGATGCAGCGCAGATTGTAGTCCGCCTTGCGTGCTTCTTCATTCACGATACGAACAGTGTCCGAGGAATCGTTCCCGCCAGTATAAAAGAAATAGCCGATCTGGTGCGCCCGCAGGACTTTGAACAGTTCCTGGCAGTATCTCAGATCCGGTTTGTCGCGTGTCGAGCCCAGTGCCGAAGACGGCGTGTTGGCGACCATCTCCAGGTTATGAGTGGTCTCCTGGGTCAGATCGTAAAAGTCCTCGTCCAGGATCCCGCGCACACCGTGCACGGCGCCGTAGATCAACTCAACACTGCGGAACTTGCGCGATTCCAACACCGCCCCAACCATGGACTGGTTGATAACTGCCGTCGGCCCACCGCCCTGGGCGACCAGTACCTTACCGTGAAACACAAAGATGCCCTCCTGAATCTATGTATAGAAACTGGCATCAATGATGGTCAACGAACAAGGGCCTAATTGGGCGGCCGGCACGATCGCGTCTGACCCGTCGCGTGCCGCGGCCTTTGATACGATCACTTTTGGGTGCGTGAACGGACCTGGATTTGCCGCCTCATCCGAGGCAGCCCTCACACTCCTGAAGGTCTTGCGTTGCGCTTCGGGCGGATACTCCAGGCAATCCCAAGGACAATCAAAAGCAGAACAACAGGGAGAAGCGCCAATGGTTGCCCCGCTGCGATCAGTGCTGTGCCCGCCGCGCACGAAATGGACGCTGCGGCCTCCGCGACTGTCGAAGCCTTCGAAGCCACCTGCCGACGCCGGAAAGTTGTGCGTTTGGCTTGTGCTCTGAACCAGAGCTGAACCAGGATTGCGCTCGCGGCTGCGATCAATGCGCCGGTAAAGGTGACGACCGCGCCCCACAACGATATGAGTGCAAGACACAGCGCGATCGGCAGCACGATCCCGGCAATAAGCGTCAGGACCGACAACACCTTCGCCCACAGGCGTGTCAACGCTGAGATGGGGGCCGTTGCAATCAGGTCGGGTGCATCCTCACCGGAGATGGTCAACCAGGCAAGGCCGCCGGCAAGCTGTCCGACAGCCATGACCACAACAGGAGCGATTATCACGGAAACTTGAGTGTCTTGGCCAAAACTGACCCAGAGCATGACTGCCGGCGGGATAAGATAGAGCACCTGCATCAGCGTCTGGGAAACCAGCCACGGGTCGCGGGCGATGAGCTTGAGTTCCTTGTGAACAAGCGCGCCGAGCGGCGAGTAACCGCGAAACACCCGGCCGGATGAGTGTCCGTGCGGGGTCTTTTCCGTGGCACCAAGCGCCGACACGACAATACGGCGAAACTGGACTGCGCCAAGCCAGGCTCCCACCGCAAAAAACAGGACGGAGGCCGCAAGGATCAGAAAAACGGCATTGGTCTGACCGGCCACGGCGTGAGCAGGGAACCACCAAATGGAGTCTGCAGACGGCGCATGGCTCGCCAGAAAGGCCGGATCGAAGAGTGTGAACCGGGACATCGACCCGAAGGACAGGATTGCAACCACCTGCATCCCGATCAGGAAGGCGGCTCCGACAATGGCGGCCAGGATTTGCGCAGTCAGGCGCGTACGCTGTGCACCCACCGTTCGAAACAACGCGAGCGTTATCAGCACACCTGCCCCTGTTGCCATCAGCGATACTGAAAGCAGAACCACATATCCCGCAAGCCAATGCTGCCCGCCAAGCACCACGGCAACGTTGACGAACGGAGACATGACAAGCGCCGACATCACCCAGCTTGTTAGAGCCATCATGACGATGCGTACAAGAAACAGGTCGCGGGAGGGTGCAGGTGACGACAGTATCAGGTCGAGATCATCACGAGCGTAGAACGCACGCGTTACCGATTCCATCGCCTGCGACAGCATCATGGTGAAACTGAGCAGGACCGTGACCGAAAGCATGGCCAGTTCGCTCTGATCCAGCACAAGCCCGGGCGCCAGGCGGGTTGAAAGCAGCGCATAGGCGATCAGATGCATGATCGCATAGAAGATGCCCATGCCGATCAGGGCGCGCTGCAGGCTGGTATTGCGCCAGCCTGAAAACATCCAGGCCCAGTCGCGCCAGGCAAGCCGCAGTTCGTGCCGTGAAAAACGAAGCAGGGCGGAAGGGACCGCTATCGCGTTCATGCGACTTTCCCCTCGGGAGGACCCGCATTGCCGGCAATCAGTTCTCCGTCGGAGACGCCGCCCACGATTTTCAGGAAAATGTCCTCCAGGGAATTGCCATCGGCACTGGCCCGTTCGCGCAACTCCTCCAGCGTGCCTTCGGCAACGAGTTGTCCGCGAGCGATGATCCCGATCCGGTCGGCCATGCGCTCTGCGACTTCCAGGATGTGTGTTGTCATGATGATCGACACGCCCTGTGCGACAAGGTCGGTCAGCACTTTTTTCACCTGCCGCGCTGATCCTGCGTCCAGTCCGGTAAGTGGCTCGTCGAGAATGATCAGACGCGGCTCATGGATCAAGGCTCCGGCAAGCGCCACTTTCTGACGCATACCCTTGGAGAACCCGCCGCAGCGTTCATTGGCGTGGGGTCCAAGTCCGAATGAATCGAGCAGGCTGTCAGCCCTGAAGCGCGCAAGGTCCGGTTCCATGCTCCAGAGGCCTGCCACGAACTCGAGATATTCGAGCGGCGTGAGCTTGTCGTACACCATAGGCTCGTCTGGAACCCAGGCCAGAACCTGCTTGGCGGCAATCGGGTCCGCAAAGGCGTCGATGCCGCAGATCTTGACGGCGCCCGCATCGGCTTCGAGCAATCCCGCGACCATCCGCAACGTGGTTGTCTTGCCAGCGCCGTTCGGGCCGAGCAGAGCATAAAATTCTCCGTTGCGCACAGTCAGGGAAAGATCGTTTACGGCGGGTTCGCTGAAGCGTTTATTGAGATTGAGAATATCGAGTGCGGCGGGACTGGAGGACGGCATCTATCTCTCGTCGAAAGGAGGTTTCGGCCAGTTTACCGAGGGGACCTTTCGCTAGGGTAAAGTCCGGACCTGTCTCGTGGGTTGAAAGGCCTCGACCGGACAGGAGATTCAGGAAACCAGTATTGTCCTTCGACAACAAAACGCTTCTTCCACTTAGTCCCCGCTCCCCGCCCGGCCGCAGATTTGCTGAAGCTGAGAGGAACGTCGCGTTGAGGCAACGGTTTTCAGGTTGTCAGACGTCCAGATTGGGGGCGCGAAGCGGAGATTGGCAGGTCCGCGGCGAATTCTCACATTATCCGCATTCAGGTCATGTGCGTACACCCCGTTGAAGGTCTGCTTTCCGCACTTGGCTCCAAAGGAACGCCTTTCTGAAGAAGGGCCCAAATCCACCACACACAATCGGCAACACGAACACGTCCATCGCCTTTGCACGGCTTCGACAGCGACGATAGACACAGCACGCGCCCCTCCCCAAAACGTCGCACTTGCCTGTGTGCACTGCGATAGGCTCTAATCCCGCGCACGAACCGCACCCGGGAGGACGAGTTGAGCAAAACCAATCGCGGCAATTTCTTCGAAGACTTTGAGATCGGTCAGGTGATCCGTCATGCCACGCCGCGCACGGTCACCGGCGGCGACCAGGCGCTCTACACCGCGCTTTACGGCTCCCGCTTCGCGGTCCAGTCTTCCGACGCCTTTGCCCGCACGCTCGGCTATGCCCATGCCCCGGTCGACGATCTGCTGACCTTTCACATCGTTTTCGGCAAGACTGTGCCGGATGTGTCGCTGAACGCGGTCGCCAATCTCGGCTATGCCGGCGGGCGTTTTCTCGCGCCCGTTTATCCGGGTGACACGTTGTCGACGGTCTCTGAAGTCATCGGCAAGAAGGAAAACTCCAACGGCAAGACCGGTGTCGTTTATGTTCGCTCGACCGGCTACACATCAACGGGCACCGAAGTTCTGGACTACGTGCGCTGGGTGATGGTCAACAAGCGCGATCCGGCTTCGCCGGCGCCGGAAGCGGTCGTTCCCGATCTGCCGGCTGCCATCGATCCGGACGCGCTCGGCACGGCGGTTCCGCTTCTCGACAGCGCAAAATGGGATAACGATCTTGCAGGATCCCAATTCCGGTTCGCCGATTATGCTGTTGGCGAGAAGATCGATCATGTCGACGGCATGACCGTCGAGGACGCCGAGCACCAGATGGCAACCAGGCTCTTCCAGAACACGGCCAAGGTGCATTTCAACCAGCATACGGAATCAAAGGGCCGTTTCGGCAAGCGCCTGATCTATGGCGGTCACGTGATCTCGCTGGCCCGGTCGCTTTCCTTTAACGGGCTCGGCAATGCCTTCCATATCGCCGGCATCAACGGCGGACGGCACGTGGCGCCGCTCTTTGCCGGAGACACGGTCTACGCCTGGTCGGAAGTGCTCGATAGCTCCGAAATCGAGGGCCGGATGGATGTCGGTGCGCTACGCTTGCGACTGGTCGCCACCAAGAACCTGCCTTGCGGAGATTTCCCGCTGAAGGGTGAGGATGGAAAATACCTGGAAGATGTCATCCTGGATTTCGACTATTGGGCGCTGATGCCGAAATAGGTCAAAACCCGCTGCCGAAGACTTTCGCATGACGCGGCCCCCCACCCCGGTTACTATGAGGGCCGAGGAGGCCGGCTATGCTGACGACGCTTTCAGCGCGGGAAACAAAGATCTTGTTCGCCATCATGCAGGACATGGTCGCTGTCCGGGACGCTAAGGAACTCAGGAAACAGATTGGCGAACGCCTGCTCGACCTTTTCGCTGCCGACTATTTCGCCTCTTACGTCTGGAAGAAGGATGGCGGAGATACTGACGGTGTTTTCCTAAATATGGATGCCGGCAATCTGGCCGCTTATGAGCAGCATTTTCAATATGTCGACCCGATCACGTCCCGCTTCCGTATGTGTGGGCGGGCCACTCATGTGGATCAGGTCATGTCCCGCGAAACTTTTCTGCGCACCGAATTCTACAATGACTTTCTGGCGAAGGACGGGCTGCACCACGGGATGAATTTTCATGCCTTTTCCACGTCCAGCCACCTTGGAGATCTGCGCATATGGCGCGGCCGGAGCAAAGAGACGTTTCAGCGGCGGGACCTTGAGCTTCTCGACGCGATCGGAAACGCATTTGGCAACGCCCTGGACCATCTTCGCAGCGTTGAGGAAAGGTTGCGCAGCGCCGACCCCCGCTTACGCTTGGCAGACTGGGCGGCGCAACATCGGCTGACGGCACGGGAAAAAGAAGTGCTTCACCTCGTCGGTGAGGGCCTGCGCGACCGCGAGATTTCAGAAGCTCTTGGCGTTTCGATCACGACGGTGCGCTCCCATCTCAAGGCTGTCTTTCAAAAATCAGGTGCTCGAAGCCGCGCTGAACTGATGGCCGCAATAAACGCGCCCGTTTCCGTACAATAAAGGTCTTCTTCTCCTCATTTCCGAGGATGCGCCTGTTTCGACACAGGTGTTTGTTGGTCCCTCTGCCACAAGAGAAGGGGAACAACTATGAAATGGCATCTCACAGCCGGTTTGGCCGCACTTGCGGCAGTCAGTGTCAGTGTCACTCCCGCATCCGCAACCGACGAGCTAACCAGCCTGACCGCGACGCAAGCGGCCAGTGCCATTGCCGAGAGAAAGCTGACAGCAACGGACCTGGTCAAAGCTCTGATCGAGAAAACCGGTGACGATCCGGGGAACGTTTACATTTCCTTCGACGCTGAAGGTGCTCTCGCCGCGGCAGCGGAAGCAGATGAAAGCGTCGCCGCGGGTCAGGCCCTCGGACCGCTGCACGGAGTGCCGATTGTCGTGAAGGACAACATCGCTTCAGCCGGCCTGCCGACCACCGGCGGGACACCGGCACTGAAAAGCTGGGTCCCAACAGAAGATGCACCCGTCTTGGCGAAGCTGAAGGAGGCAGGAGCGATCCTGCTCGGTAAAACGAACCTCCACGAACTCGCTTTCGGCATCACCTCCAACAATGCCGCGTTTGGTGCGGTTGCGAATGCCTACAATCCGGACCGGTTCGCAGGCGGGTCCAGCGGTGGAACCGGGGCTGCGGTCGGGGGCCGTCTCGCCCCTGCCGGGCTTGGAACCGACACTGGAGGGTCGGTGCGGATTCCAGCTGCGCTTAACGGTGTCTCCGGACTGCGCCCGACGGTGGGCCGGTACCCGGCAGGTGGAATTATTCCGATCTCGTCGACCCGCGATACCGCGGGGCCGATTGCCAGAACACTGACGGATCTGGCGCTTCTCGACGGTGTCATCACAGGTACTTCCAACGAACTGGCCGCAACAGAGCTCAGTGGTGTACGTCTCGGTGTTCCGACAGTCCTGACAGAAAACCTGTCGCCTGAAACGGACCGCCTTTTCAATGCCGCTCTTGATGCCTTGGAAGGCTCCGGTGTGACCCTCGTTCCTGTTGACCTCGGCCGGGAGCTTGAGCTCGCCGGCAAGGCGGGCTTCCCGATTGCACTTTGGGAAGTCAAACGCGACCTCGCAGCGTTTCTGGAAGTAAATCAGACCGGCTTGACCTTGCAGGATATCGCCGCCGAGGTGGCCAGTCCGGATGTCAAATTCGTTTTCGAAAACCTGGTTCTTGGCGATCAGGCCATTCCTAATGAGGTTTACGCAGAGGCGATAAACGATCTCAGGCCGCTTGTTCAATCCGCCTATGCGCAGGTCTTTGTGGCCAACAAGCTGGACGCACTCGTGTTTCCGACCACACCTTTGGCGGCGCAGCCGATAACGGGATCGGATCAGACAGTATCGCTCAACGGCGAGGACGTTCCGACATTCCAGACGTTCATCCGCAACACCGATCCCGGCTCGATCGCAGGCATACCCGGACTGTCGCTCCCGATCGGTGTGACCTCGGACGGCCTGCCCGTAGGCCTTGAACTCGATGGACCGGCGCATTCCGACCGTCATCTGTTGTCGATTGGCTTGGCGGTCGAAGCGGCGCTGCCTGAGATGCCCGCGCCTTTGCCGCACTGATCCCGGGCATCAGGAAAACGTCGCGCATTTCCAGTCTGGACATCGATGGAATTCCTGGCGCACACTCCCCAAAAATCAGGAGCGTGCGCCATGGAAACAGTTTCGTTCACCCAGATGAAGGACGGCACGAAAGAAGACTACGAGCTTCTGGAAAAGGCCGAAAAACCCTATCACGCATTGACCGCAGATCGAATTCTGTCAGAGCTGCGCCGTCAGGGTGAGGACACGCTTTCCGGTTACAAGATCACGCGCATGGATCACGGTTTGCAGTCCGCCACCCGGGCACGCCGCGAAGGCGCAGACACCGACTGGATTGTCGGTGCTTTGCTGCACGATATCGGCGACGGGCTTGCCCCGCAAAATCACGACCGGTTTTCAGCCGAAGTGATCCGGCCGTTCGTGCGTGATGAAGTTGCCTGGGTTGTCGAGCATCACGGCATTTTCCAGATGCTCTACTATGCCCGCCACTATGGTTGGGATGAGAACGCGCGGGACAGGTTCAAGGACCACATCCATTTCAAGGCCTGTGCGGACTTTTGCGAACGCTGGGACCAAAGTTCCTTCGACCCGGATTATCCCACCGACCCGGTGGAAAGCTTCGAACCGTTGGTCCGGGAAGTCTTCGCGCGCAAGGCTTATGACCCTGCTGTGATACAGGAGGGTGTCTCAAAGGGATTGCCCGAAATCTGAAGAGATCCGAAGCGGCATCCGCCGCTTCTCAGGTCAGGGCTTTGCCGCCGGGACAACTTCCGTTGTGATCGGCGCGGCCTGACTTTCTTCCTCAGTGGTTTTGGAACCGAACGGCATCGGCACCCAACGCTTCAGGAAACGTCCGGTCGCTGAGCCCCGGGACTGATCCTGAGGTGCAAACGCTGTCTCAACAGCTGTGCCTTCGGTCGAACCCGCGTCCGTTGGTGCCGGAGCGTTGGCGACGGCAGCGGCAGCCGGTGCGGCTTCACCGCTCACAGTCTGATCACCGCTTTCAATCGCGGCGGTCGTCAGGTCTGCTTCGTCATCACCCGCACCGAGCGCTTCCGCCAGACGGCTGGAGCGTTCTTCCCAACGTTGCTGCCGCTCTTCGCGGGCATCGTAACGGGCGGCAAGCTTCTGGAACTTTTCGTTGTCCAGCCGCTGCTTGGAGTTTACCGCGCTCGCAATGCTCGGGTGCACCTGGTACTCGGGACACTTCGCGCTGGCGCGGAAGGGAACGCCCTCGACTAGCGTGGTCGCATCGAAAACGTATTTCTTCTCGCAGACCGAAATCTTCGGCGGCGTTTTGGTGACCTCGAAATGGTCGTAACCGGTCTTGAGCATCTTCCAGAATTCCAGATGCTCGTTGTCCCGGTGGCGCGCCATGTTATCCGGCGTCATCCGGAACGGAAACGCCTGTACCTGGAACGACCGCTGCCCGCCTTTGAAGCTGTCACGCGCGAGCGAGTAAATGTCCTGCACCTGCTCGTCGGTCATGGCATAGCAGCCGCGGGAAGAGCAGGCCCCGTGCACCATCAAGTGTGAACCGGTGCGGCCATGCGCCTGATCATACCGGTTCGGGTAGCCGAGATTGAAGGCAAGGTGATAGCTGGAATAGGGGTTCATCAGCGACGGAGTGATTTCGTAAAATCCTTCCGGAGCCTGACGGTCGCCTTCCTTGAATTTCGGGCCAAGCTTGCCGGACCACTTGCAGATCTCGAATTCCTCAAGTTTCTTGAACTTGCCGCTTCGGGTCTGCTTCCAGACCTCCAGCTCGGACTCTTCCTTGAAAATCCGGATCAGGATCGGTGATGTCGAACTCATGTTGAGGTCGTTCATCTTCCGCTTGAGGTAGTTGCTGACAGGAAGGTTCGCCTTGTCCGGCCCCGCATTGAACTCGTCTGCCTGACAGGCTGCCAGGAAACCGGCAGCAAGAAGCGCAGCGCCGATTTTCACCGGCCGGCGGCCAGCTTTGCGGTTAGAACTTTTATGCAGGCCTGATGGCGTATCCAGAAGGCGCCCGATGACCATATTAACATCCCAAACTGTTAGGACCCTGAAAGTCGCTGCAGACTGTCTGCCTTGTCTTCTCAGGAACTCCTGCGTCTCGCCCCTGCGCAAGGCTAGGGAATGATAGTTGACGATACGTTACTGAAACCCACCTGCCACTGCGAAGCAAATTCCGGTGATAAGAACAAAAAACCGGGACAAAATCCCCACCCGGACGCCCAATCTGTGTCTGAATGCAGGCAGAATCTGGCCAGACAATGGCAAACAGGGCCGCAATGGCTGCGTCCGCGCCGATATTTCTCCTGACATTCCCGTGAATTAGGCCAATTTGTCCCGCAGCGTCAGCTCAGGTTGCGGCCGATCGCGACAAATTTCTCGCGCCGCTGTCTGCGCACCTCGTCCGCGCTCAGATCGGCCAGGTCCTGCAAGGCAGCTTCAATGGACTTGCCCGCGGTATCGATCACGATTTCGCGCGCACGATGCGCCCCGCCGACCGGTTCCTCGATAATATCGTCGATCACGCCAAGCTGTTTTAGGTCCTGGGCGGTGATTTTCAGCGCCGTCGCGGCATCCTGGGCCTTGGCACTGTCGCGCCACAGGATCGACGCAGCGCCTTCCGGAGAAATCACCGAATAGATGGCGTGCTCCATCATGAGCACCTTGTTGGCCGTGGCGATCGCGATCGCGCCGCCCGACCCGCCTTCGCCGATCACAACGGCAACAGACGGCGTGCCAAGCCCGAGGCCGACATCCGTTGAGCGCGCAATGGCCTCGGACTGGCCGCGTTCTTCCGCACCGCGGCCGGGATAGGCCCCGGACGTGTCAACGAAACTTATGAGCGGAATGGAGAAACGCTCCGCCAGTTCCATGATGCGCACCGCTTTGCGGTAGCCTTCCGGACGGACCATGCCGAAATTGTGCTTCAACCGGGTTTCGGTATCGTGTCCCTTTTCCTGGGCGAGAACAGCAACGGACTGGCCCCGAAAACGGCCAATCCCGGCAATCAGGGCATGGTCTTCGGCAAACTTGCGGTCGCCAGCAAGGGGTGTGAAATCCTCGATCAGGCCGGCGATATAGTCGATTGCATGCGGTCGGTCGGGATGGCGGGCGACAAGCGTTTTCTGCCAGGGTGTCAGCTTGGCATAAAGATCCTTGAGCGTTTGCGCGGATTTCGCGTTCAGACGCTCGATTTCGTCGTCCACATTGACAGCTTCGCCATCTTCGGCCGCGATTGCCCGCAATTCCTGGATCTTGCCTTCAATATCCGCGACGGGCTTTTCGAACTCCAGATAGCTGTGCATGTATCTTTTTACCTGAAACAAGCCGGCCCGCCGGCTAGTGATCGGCCGGTCCGGTAAACTGACATAAAGGCACTTTTGCACCCTGATGGCGTAATGTGGAGCGCTGTATCAAGAGACGCAAGTGGGCGCAAGCCTCCCGCCTGGGCACGCGGGTAATTTCAAGCTGCATCGAAGGACGGCCATGGAAGGGTGCAAATGGCGGCGCCCACCGATTATCTGGAGGCCTGATCGCTGCCTGCACCCTCAATATCGAGCTTGCTGGCTTCCACGAGCAAACGGCCGTTCTTGGTGTCGATCGCGATCCTGTAAGGAATCAGAACGTTTTCACGTCCCATCGGCGCAATCCACACTTCCATGTTGGCCCTGGCCATGTATTTGACCGAAGGTTTGGAAGGCCGGTGACCTGCAACTGGAACCCATTTCGCCTTGCAGACAACCACCATTCCGTTATAGCCGCGCCCGGACACTTCTTTGGTGCCCGCATAACTCAGCTTGATGTCAAACCGTGTCCAACCGTCAAAGATCGGCAGATTCCGGCTGCATGCCTTGGGTCCGAAACTGTCTTTTGCGCGCCTGACAGGCATGAGAGCGGCGCTCAAAGGATCGATTGCACCGCGCTTGTGGCGCTTGGTGATCTTGATCCGCTCGGGGTTGGGCTTGAACTGCGGCGCAACTTCCGCGGACCGGATGTTGCGGGAGCCCTGGGTCAGGTTGACATAGAAGTCCAGGTTGGCCGCTTGCGAAGCCATACGGTATTTCGAGGGAACGACTTTCGATCCCACAAGCCATCCGGACGCTTCCGCGCCGCCCTTGCCTGTTGAGAACAGCGTTCCGATCCCGGCAGGTGCGACGGTAACCTTGGCGGAATAGGCATTGCCCTGCATCACCAGGGACAACGTGCCGCGCCCGATTTTGAAACCAGCCAATGAAATTGCATAAACACCGCCAACGCTGTTCTTTTTGGCTTCTGCCGGAGAAACCAGCAGCGCGCCAGCAAGCATCGGAAGGACGACGAGGCGTCCGAGTGACGTCAAACCAAACACTTCAAAAACCTCCGCACTGCTCTGATGGCAGCGAACTGCGCCCCCGCACAAACAGTGTTCCGCGACGTTAACACTAGCATGAAAATCGCCTGCGGAGCGCGATCAATCATTCTAAATTATGGTAACTCAGTGGTTAACGGCCAGTGCCGGAAGGAATAAAAGCACAGAATCGCCGCGAAGGGCAGGACATCTCTTGACGTTCGCGCGAGCTGCCATTATAGCGGGGCAACTTTTTCCGAGAAATGCCGGAGACGATGTCGCCGGGCCTCAGGTCCGCGCCGGTTCCGGTTTGGACATGCTGGGTTCCATGTAACGGCCCAGCCACGAAAACAAAAGGTGATATCATGGCACGCCGTTGCGAACTCTCCGGCAAAGATGTGATGACGGGCAACAACGTTTCACACGCAAACAACAAGTCCCGCCGCCGGTTCCTGCCGAACCTGTGCAACGTGTCTCTGATGAGCGACACGCTTGGCGAGACCTTCAAGCTGAAAGTCAGCGCACACGCGCTGCGCTCTGTCGAGCACCGCGGCGGTCTGGACGCCTACCTGATGAAGGCATCTGACGACCAGCTGTCCACCGCTGCCCGCAAGATCAAAGTCAGCATCAAACGCAAACAGGCAGAAGCTGCTGCCGCCTAACCCGGTCGGGATAGAATAATGACGGACACCCGGAGCTTCTCCGTGGGCCATCACGCCATCGCGATCCTCGCGATGGCGCTTGTCGTTGTGGCCTCCAATTACCTCGTTCAGTTTCCGGTCGAGCATATCGTCGGCGGGATCAACCTGGCTGACACACTCACCTGGGGCGCGTTCACCTACCCGATCGCGTTTCTTGTGACCGACCTGACCAACAGACGGTTCGGCCCGACGGCAGCACGCAAAGTCGTCATTTCCGGCTTCCTGCTGGCAATCGTCGTTCCGATGCTGTTCTGGACATTCGACGAGGCCTTCACCACGCCGCGTATCCTGATCGCATCCGGCACGGCTTTTCTGGTCGCGCAGCTTCTTGACGTCACCATTTTCGACCGGCTGCGCCGCATGACCTGGTGGAAAGCACCGATGACGTCCTCGCTGATCGGCTCCGCCATCGACACGCTTCTGTTTTTCGGGATCGCATTTTCCACAAGCTTTGCGTTTGTCGACGGTCTGTTCGGCATGGACGACGGTTCCCTCGCCTTCCCGGTTCCGTTCCTGGGCATCGCCGACAACATGCAGACCCTGCTCTGGGTTTCGCTTGCCGTGGGCGACATGCTGGTGAAGGTGCTGGTCGCACTTGCCCTGCTGGCGCCTTACCGGGTCATTCTGAATTTCTTCCAGCCTGTTCCGAACGGATCGGCGGCGTAAGGCCAAAGCTGACGCGAGACAAATGAAAGAGGCGCCTCACGGCGCCTTTTTTGTTTCCTTCAGTGACCGAAGGACGGCGGACCGAGTGTCAAAGTCAGCTCTCGTCTTCGTCCAGCCGGAACCTCAAGAACACCGTCCGTTGCAGAAGCGAGCGGTTGTTGTCGGAAAGCAGCGTCAGGATGACCTCGCCGGCCGCGTTCTGGTGAATGGCGAGCGCTTCCATGTTGTCGATCTGATGGCTGAAATCGGCTTCCAGGATCACCTCGCCATCGACAACCGCACCGGGTTTGATCGATGCCGCATCAAACCGGCGAAGCCTCATCCCGATCAGGTCCCGCAAATTGAAACGGCGTTCCAGCAAAACAAGATCGCCGTTCGGCAGAAAGGCGGCATCGGTTGCATCGAACCGGTCACGGCGTCGTATCGAAAACCGTTCCGAACCATTCGGCCCGATCAGGAAGGCGGGGAAATCATGGGCATCACTCGGCGTTGATTCTGCAACGGCAACCAGCTTACCTGCCAGCGCGCCGTCATCCGGTGCAGCGGCAAGCGCTTCCAGTCCGGCGTTGCGTGGCAACTTGCTTGCTTCCTCCGGAAGCGCGACCTCGCCAACCATCAGCGTTTTGGTCGACGTCAGCGGCCAGGGATAGTGGTAGATCGCGTTGCGGGTTTCCGCGGTCACATAGAGCCCGGAGGGCGACAGCGTCAGGGCCTCGGTGTCGTGTCCCCAGCGGGCTCGAAGCGTCTTCCCGTCCGCCCCAAGAAGCGAAGCGATCCTGAGATTGTCTATGCCGGTCGGGGCTCCTTCATCCGTTTGCTGCACATCGCCCGCAACCCAGTGCCCGTTATCCGTGACCGCCAGAAATGCATCGCCCTGATCCAGCATAATCATGCCGGAAAGCCCACCCACCTTGCGGTCGGATGCCAAAAGTTCCAGCCCACCGAGAAAGGTCAGTTGACCGAACTTCGTGTCGGAATGACCGATATGAAAGGTTTCGATGGGCTTGGTACGCAGCTTGACCCGTTCGCCTTCGACCAGCAGGTCGAGGCCGTGCGCACTGACCGGCGCAAGCAACGCTGCCACCGTGCTGATCATTGCAACAAAGCGCCGTTTGCCGGGAAGCCTCTGGCTCTCTCCCATACCGGGTCCTGCCGCCTTAGCGGTGCCCGGCCCGGCGGCCTCTGCCGCGGGACTGATAGGCAAGCTGGACTTCATCATCGAACAGGTCGGCGAGTTGATCCGTCATCGCCCCGGCCAGTTCCTCCGCGTCGACGATGGTCACAGCACGGCGATAATAGCGGGTGACATCGTGGCCGATCCCGATCGCGATCAGTTCGACCGGCGAACGCGTTTCGATTTCCTCGATGACGTAACGCAGATGTCGCTCCAGATAATTCCCCGGATTGACGGACAGCGTGGTGTCGTCGACGGGCGCACCGTCGGAGATCATCATCAGGATCCGGCGCTGTTCCGGCCGGCCCAGCAATCTTTCATGCGCCCACAGCAGCGCCTCGCCGTCGATATTCTCCTTCAACAGACCCTCGCGCATCATCAGGCCCAGGTTGCGCCGGGCTCTGCGCCAGGGCGCGTCGGCGGACTTGTAAATAATGTGCCGCAAGTCATTGAGGCGCCCTGGTGTCGGCGGCTTGCCGGCACCGATCCAGCTCTCCCGTGACTGACCCCCCTTCCAGGCCTTGGTCGTGAAACCGAGAATTTCTACCTTGACGCCGCAGCGCTCCAGCGTGCGCGCAAGAATGTCTGCACATGTTGCGGCAACCGTGATCGGGCGGCCGCGCATGGAACCGGAATTGTCGAGAAGAAGCGTCACCACCGTGTCACGGAAATTGGTGTCGCGTTCCTGCTTGAACGCCAGCGGCGACATCGGGTCGGTGACCGCGCGGGTCAGCCGGGACGTGTCAAGCAGACCTTCCTCCAGATCGAAATCCCAGGCTCTGTTCTGCTGCGCCATCAGCTTTCGCTGCAGCCTGTTGGCCAAGCGTGCAACCGCGCCCTGGAGGTGGGTCAGCTGCTTGTCGAGGAACCCGCGCAACCGGTCGAGTTCCGCCGTATCGCAAAGCTCCTCCGCCGTGACGGTCTCGTCGAACTGGCGGGTGAAGACACGATAATCGGTTTCCGGTCGGGTCGAGAACGGCGTGTCCTGGCGATCGCTTTCCCCCGGCTCTTCGGAATCGTCCGCCATGTCCTGCTCGGCGAAGTCTTCCATGTCGATGTCGGCAGCTTCGGTGTCGCCGTTTTCCTGCTCTTCGCCGGAAAGTTCCATCTCTTGCGGCGCAGCTTCCTGTTCACCGCTTTCGTTGTCTTCGTCGTCGCCGGTTTCGGCTTCTTCGTTGTTGCCCTGGTCTTCGTTCTGGTCCGGATCGTTGTCCTGGTCCTGATCCCCGAGCTCGTCGCCCATATCGAGTGATTTCAGAACGTCACGAAGCCGGGACGCAAACGTGTCCTGATCTTCGACTTCCGCCTGCAGCATGTCGAGTTCGGCCCCTGCCTTGTCCTCGACCCAGCCGCGCCACATGTCCACCAGGTTCTTCGCGCTTTCGGGCGGTTCCGCGCCCGTCAGTCGTTCCCGCACAATCAACGAAAGCGCATCCTGAAGCGGCGCTTCTTCGCGGCTCGTAACGTCAGGCGCTCCGGATTTCCGGAACCGGTCGTCGAGCATGACAGCGAGGTTCTCGGCAACCCCCTGCATGCGGCGCGCCCCGACAGCCTCACATCTTGCCTGTTCCACTGCTTCGAAGATGGCTCTTGCGTCGGCACCCTGCGGCAGGTTCTTGGAATGAACCGCCTTGTCGTGACAGGCAAGACGCAAGGCCAGGGAGTCCGACAGCCCACGCGTGACCGCAATTTCGTGCGCATTCACTTTCCGGGACGGCTCGGGCAGGCGCGCCGTCATTCCGCTCAAGCCCGGACGGTCGCCGGAGAACAGAACTTCCAGTTCCGCCTCGCCGGCGATTGCCCGCATGGTGCCGCTCACCGATTGCTTGAACGGTTCGCTGGTCGGTGCGGGCTTGTTGCCGGGAAGCGTATTGTGACCGGGACGCGGTGCCATCAGATCCTCAGCTCATCACGACATTGACGGAAGATTCCGGCAGGTCCTCGCCGAAACAACGCTGGTAGAACTCGGCCACGAGGGACTGTTCCATGTCGTCACACTTGTTGAGGAATGTCAGCCGGAAGGCAAACCCTACGTCGCCGAAGATCTCGGCATTCTCGGCCCAGGTAATGACGGTCCGCGGGCTCATGACGGTCGAAAGATCACCATTGATGAACGCATTGCGGGTCATGTCCGCAAGCCGCACCATCTTGGAAACGATGTTCCTGCCCTCGTCCGTCTTGAAGTGCCTCGCCTTGGAAAGAACGATGTCGACTTCGTTGTCATGCGGCAGGTAGTTCAGAGTGGTGACGATCGACCAGCGGTCCATCTGGGCCTGGTTGATCTGCTGCGTGCCGTGATAAAGACCGGAGGTATCGCCGAGCCCGACCGTGTTTGCCGTCGCAAACAGCCGGAAGGCGGCGTGCGGGCGGATCACCCGGCTCTGGTCGAGCAATGTCAGACGCCCGGAGGATTCCAGGATGCGCTGGATCACGAACATCACATCCGGCCGCCCGGCATCATATTCATCAAAAACCAGCGCAACATTGTGCTGGTACGCCCACGGCAGGATGCCGTCTCTGAACTCGGTGACCTGCTTGCCGTCGCGAATGACGATGGCATCCTTGCCGACCAGGTCGATACGGGAAATATGGCTGTCCAGATTGACGCGCACACAGGGCCAGTTCAGTCGAGCGGCAACCTGTTCGATATGCGTGGACTTACCTGTTCCGTGATATCCGGTGACCATCACCCGGCGATTGTGGGCAAATCCAGCCAGGATCGCGAGGGTGGTTGCCCGGTCGAACAGGTAATCGTTGTCTTGCTCCGGTACATGCTCTGACGGCGTGGAAAATGCCGGTACCTTGAGGCTGGAGTCGAATCCGAACACCTCCTGTACAGAAACTTCAGTGTCCGGCAAGGCCATGGCCGCAGTCGTCGTCTCAGTCATCAGTCCTCCGCTGCCCGAATTTTCGGGAAGGATCATTTGGGAAAAGCTCGCAGGACACTGCTAGCTTAAAGGAAACCGGCTTTTTTCAGAACGTTGTAGGCCTGAATAATCTCCCGCAGTCGGTCCTCGGAAGATCGGTCACCGCCGTTGGCGTCCGGATGGTTCAATTTCACAAGCTCCTTATAGCGCGCTTTTATCTCAGCGCCACGGGCTGTGTAAGGCAGATTGAGCACATCCAGGGAACGTTTTTCAAGCGTTAGCAGTTTTCGCTGGCGCGGACGGCGTGCCTGTTCGGCCCGCTGCTGCGCGTTGCTTCGCATGCGTGAGCGCGGGTCGTACCCGTCAGGCCCGTCGGCGGCCTGTTTGTTAACGCCCATTTTCCAGGTTGGCCGGTGCCCGGTCAGGCTGTCTTTCTGGTAGGACCGCACGTCGTCATCACCCATGCCGACGAAGTAGTTATACGACTTGTTGTACTCCCGCACGTGATCGACGCAGAAATTGAAATACTCTCCCTCGCGGTCGCGCCCCTTTGGAGCACGATGCAGGCCCGGACGGTTGCAGCCCGGGTGATCGCACACAGGATGGGTGTCCTGCGCGGCACGCTCCTTGTCCGGCTTCACCCGGATACTGTCGAAGAGTTTAGAGTCCAGTTTCATACTGTCGAATATCGAATTCTATCAGATCGCGGGCAAGCCGCAGGGTGTTGCATTTCCCCGGTGTCCAAAGCTAATTTCCCGGCACAGGCCACCTGGGTCTCGCACAGCCCGCCACTCTACCAGCCGCGGCAGGGCCCGCAAAGACTTGACTTTGTAAACTCCGATCACACGTTGAGGCCATGAACACAAAAGAGACGATTACCGCCAAATTGACGACCGCGTTTTCACCCGATTTCCTGAACGTGATCGATGAATCCGACAAGCACAAAGGTCACGGCGGCTGGCGCGAGGGCGGCGAAACCCACTTCCGGGTCCAGATCGCCGCAGATGCGTTCGAGGGCATGAACCGCATCGCCCGTCACCGGGCAATCAACGAGGTTCTGGCCGATGAGCTTGCCAGCAGCGTTCATGCCCTTGCCCTTGAAATAAGGACACCTGGCGAACCGGACCCACGCGCAGCCAGAGCAGGTAACGCCGGCTGATTATCCGCTTTGGGCGGACGGCCGTGACGTTTCGACGCTGGCAGCCGCGCGCGCCTGCCCGAGCGGCATGATGCGCAGGCGGGTGATGCGGTTTTTCTCCCGGCGCAATACCGTGAAACGGAAGCCGTGGAAGGTAAAGATCTGCCGCTCTTCCGGAATCATGCGCGCTTCATGAATCACAAGCCCCGCGATCGTGGTGGCTTCATCATCCGGCAGGCTCCAGTCCGCTGCCCTGTTGAGATCACGGATCGGCACTGAGCCGTCGACAATCACCGACCCGTCGGCCTGCGGCCTGAGGCCTTCCAGCTCAAGGTCGTGCTCGTCGGCGATCTCTCCGACGATTTCCTCCAGGATATCTTCCAGAGTCACCAGACCCATCACTTCGCCATACTCGTCCACGACAAGCGCGAAATGCGACTTGTGACGCAAAAACGCGTTCAACTGATCCTGCAGGCTGGTCGTGTCCGGAACGAACCAGGCCGGCGCCGCGATTTCGAGGATGTCGATCTTGGTCGCATCGCCGCCTGCCGCATGCAGCGCACGCAACAGGTCCTTTGCATGCAACACCCCGATAAAGTTGTCGCTTTCGCCGCGCCAGAGCGGCAAGCGCGTATAGGGTGCGGCAAGCGCCGCATCGACCAAACGTGACGCATCTTCGTCCGCGTTCAATGCCAGCATGTTGGTCCGGTGCACCATCACGTCCGACACTTCCAGCTCGGCGAGATCGAGAAGGCCGCCGAGACGGTCGCGCTCACCCTTTTCAAGTCCGCCTTCGATATGCTGGAGATCGACCGCACCACGCAACTCGTCGTGGGCCGACAGGATGGACGCATCGGCGCCGACATTGATGCCTGCAAACCGCAGGATGTGCCGAACGATCCACTCCACGCCCGCAACCACGGGGCCGAACACCGCAACAACGACGCGCACGATGGGTGACACCATCAGCGCAAACCGCTCCGGGTTTGAAATGGCCCAGGTTTTTGGCAGGACCTCTGCGAACACAAGCACCAGCGCCGTCATGACAAGCGTCGCGATCGCAACGCCAGCTTCGCCGAACAGGGTCAGGAACACACTGGTTGCCAGCGCAGAGGCAAGAATGTTGACGAGGTTGTTGCCAAGCAGAAGCGCGCCGATCAGGCGTTCACGCGACGAAATCAGACGGCTCGCAACACGTGCGCGCCAGTCGCCGGTTTTCTCCAGCTGTAGCACCCGGGCCCGGGAAGCGGCCGTCAGCGCCGTTTCCGAACCGGAAAAGAAACCAGACAGGAACAAAAGCACGAAAATAGCGGCGATTGCCAACCAAAGAGCCGTTTCCATCATGGCTCGAGTTTCTCCTTGAGAAAGTCAGTAACGGCATCGGGATCAACGCCCTTTTCGATGAAGGCTTCACCGATGCCCCGTGTGAGAATGAACGTGAGGTTGCCCCGGCTCACCTTCTTGTCCTGCGCAATGATATCCATGAACGTGTCTACGCGGGGAAGCTGCCCCGGGATCTCCTGGACCCGGACGGGAAGCCCGACGTCTGTCAGGTGCGCATGCACCCGCGCCACGGTGTCGGCGCCGACAAGTCCGAGCCACTCGGAAAATTCATGCGCCAGCATCATGCCGATGGAGACGCCCTCACCATGCACCAATCGTTCGGTCTCATAGGAAACCGCAGCTTCCAACGCATGCCCGAACGTGTGGCCCAGGTTCAATAGAGCACGGCGTCCGGCTTCCAGCTCATCAGCGGCAACAATGTCGGCCTTGGCCTGGCAGGATCGTGCGACTGCCTCGTCGCGTTCCGATCCGCCTGCAAAGACAGCGGCCCAGTTGTCTTCGAGCCAGGCGAAAAATTCGGCATCGCCCAGCAGCCCGTATTTGGCAACTTCCGCATACCCGGCGCGGAAGTCGCGCGGTGTCAGCGTGTCCAGAACCGCCGTATCTGCCAGAACCAGAACCGGTTGAAAAAAAGCACCGATGAGGTTCTTGCCGTGCCGCGAATTGATGCCGGTCTTGCCCCCAACCGAACTGTCGACCTGCGACAGCAAGGTGGTCGGCACCTGAACAAAGCTCATGCCGCGCCGCGTCGCAGAGGCGACGAACCCGGCGAGATCGCCGGTAACACCGCCGCCCAGTGCAACAATGGCATCGCCGCGTTCGAGCCGTGCTGCCAGAACCTCGTCGCAAAGCCGTTCGAACTCGCGGAAACACTTGCTGCTTTCGCCGGACGGGACAGTCAGAATCGTATGCTCAAGCCCTGCCGACGCAAGGCTTGTGGAAAAGGCATCAAGATGTAGCCCGGCAACTTTCTCGTCGGCTATCACGGCGAGCCTCGCGCCTGGCAGAACGGAGGCGATCTCTGCCCCGGCGCCTTCAATCAGCCCCCGTCCGATCTTGATATCGTAGCTGCGCTTGCCCAGGTCGACCCGGACTGTTGTCATCGGTGATGCGGCTTCCGCCACGATCGTGTCTGCCATGTTTTTTGTGTCCGACAATCAGTTGATCGAGGTCTGTGAGGTTAATTGGCCCTCATCTTGAAACAGATAATTCGCCATCGTGACAAGGATCTGGTCGACGACCATGTCATGCGGCACATCTTCAGACGTCACCGTCAGGGCCGCTCTGGCATAGATGGGTTCCCGCTCGGCCAGGAGCTTGCGCATGGTGCCCTCGGGGTCCGGCGTTTGCAGAAGAGGCCGCGTCGATCTGCGGCGCACACGCGCCATGACCGTTTCAAAGTCGACTTTCAGCCAGACAGACAAACCGTTTTCCGAAATTTCAGCGCGCGTCGTATCGCTCATGAAGGCACCGCCGCCCGTTGCGAGAACCTGAGGGCCTTCGCCAAGCAATCTGGCAATGACCCGCTCTTCGCCACTGCGGAAATAGGATTCGCCATGCTCTGCGAAAATCTCCGAAACAGTCATATTGGCAGCGCGTTCTATTTCGGAATCCGCGTCGACGAATTCAAGACCCAGGCGCTGCGCAAGCCGTTTGCCGACCGTTGATTTTCCACATCCCATGATGCCGACAAGCACGATCGACCGCGTCCCGAGGGCCGTGACGAGCCGGTGGAGATCGATGGACTTTGCTTTCGTGTCGGCAGTCTCCCCCGCGGGATGCTGCGTCTTGTCGTTTTCTGTCATGGCTGCGTTGTAGCATATTCGCTAAAAAAGACACGTCGCGGAACGCCGTCGGCGTTTTTCTTCAAGGCAGTGCTTTTGAAAATCACGAAGCCTTGCGCATGCCGCTGCGTTTTTGAAACAATCGGGCATTCGATTCGCCCCTGGAGAGCTTACGTGCCAACCCTCACCCGATTGCTGCTTGTGCTTGCTCTGCTTGGAGCGCTCGGCTACGGCACGATCTACGCTCTTGCGAATTTCGTCGATCCTCGTGAGCGGGAAATCACGGTCAGGGTCAAGAAGGACGGCTTTGGTCGGTAGGTTTAATGGCAACCAGCTTCGACCTTGAGAACTTTCTGGAAATGCTCGCCGCCGAACGAGGCGCAGCGGAAAACACGCTTGCGGGTTATCGCAGGGACCTTGAGGATTTCTCGGTCTTTCTCGGCAAGAAACGGATCGCAGCAGCGCAATCCGACGACATTTCAGCCTATATGGGAAATCTGACCAGCCGCGGTTTCGCCGAATCCTCACAGGCGAGACGCCTTTCGGCGTTAAAGCAGTTCTTCAAGTTCCTCTATTCGGAGGGGACACGGCAAGACGATCCGACACGGACCCTGTCGGCGCCCAAGAAGCGCGGCAGCCTGCCGAAGGTTCTTTCCATGGATGACGTCGACCGGTTGATCGAAACGGCTCGAGCTGAAACGCAAAAACCACAGCGCAGTGCCGCTGCACGGCTGCGGGTCCAGCGCATGTACACTCTGATCGAAGTCCTTTACGCCACCGGGCTGCGCGTGTCTGAACTCGTTGCGCTCCCCGTCGGCGCCGCCCTGCGAGATGCCCGCCTGATCGAAGTGAAAGGCAAGGGTGGCAAGGAGCGTCTCGTTCCCTTGTCACATGCTGCCCAGATGGCGATGCGGGACTACGTGGGCCTTCGCACTGCAGAAGGCGCTTATGAAAAAAGTCCCTGGCTGTTTCCCTCTCATGGCGGCAGCGGGCATTTGACGCGGCAGCATTTTGCGCGTGACCTGAAGGACCTGGCAGTCGCAGCCGGACTGGATGCCGCGAAGATTTCACCGCATGTGATGCGCCACGCCTTTGCCTCGCATCTTCTGCAAAACGGCGCGGATTTGCGCGTCGTGCAGCAGCTGTTGGGCCATGCGGACATTTCGACGACACAGATCTATACACACGTGCTGGATGAACGCCTGCGCGAACTCGTTGAAGGCGCTCATCCGCTCGCAAAAAGGTAACGCAACGCCTCTATTGCACTGCAACAAGCGTCGATCTAAACTCCGCTGCCTAAATTTTTAGCATCGGATCACAATCATCATGCTGAAGCCCATCAGCGACTACGACACGCTGAAAGCCGAGTTCCGCTGGTCGTTGCCAGCGACTTACAACATGGCCGCCACCGTCAGCGACAGCTGGGCCGCAAGCGATCCTCAGAGGCTCGCGATCCGAAACGTTCTGTCCAACGGGTCTGTCGAGGACTGGACTCACTCGCAACTCAACAGCGCGGCCAACCGCTGCGCCAATGCGCTGATCGCTCTCGGGCTGAAGCGCGGCGACCGGTTTGCACTGCTTTTGCCACAGTGCCCGCAGATAGCGATTGCCCATATTGCAGCCTACAAGATCGGCGCAATCGCAGTCCCTCTGGCGGCTCTTTTCGGGCAGGAGGCCTTGAAATACCGTCTGTCGGATTCCGGGGCACGAGGCCTGATCACCGATACTGCCGGTCTGGAAAAGATGTCCTCGATCCGGGACGGCCTGGCAGACCTCGACTTCATGATCTCCGTCGACGGGCCGGACACAATCGCACTGTCCTTCGAGGAACTGCTTGGAAAAGCAAGCGACCGGTTTGAAACCCTGAAGACAACACCGGACGATCCGGCGCTTATGATCTACACTTCCGGAACAACCGGTCAGCCCAAGGGCGTGTTGCACGGTCACAGGGTCCTGATTGGACACATGCCCGGCATTGAGCTCTCGCAGAACTTCCTGGGGCAGAACGGCGATCTTCTTTGGACGCCCGCCGACTGGGCCTGGGCTGGCGGTCTCCTGAATGCGCTCTTTCCAGCCTTGAAGCTCGGCGTCCCGGTCGTGTCGCATGCGTCCAGGAAATTTGATCCCGAATTTGCGTTTCACCTGCTGGCGAGCCAGCACGTCCGAAACGCCTTCATTCCGCCGACGGCGTTGAAGATGCTGCGCGCGGTCGACCGCCCGGCGGCGCGTTTCAAGCTGAACTGGCGCAGCGTCGGGTCGGCCGGCGAATCCCTCGGACGCGAGACCTATGACTGGTTTGCCGCCGAATTCGGGTTTCCGGTGAACGAGTTCTTTGGCCAGACGGAATGCAACGCCGTGCTCGGATCGGCTGCCTCGCTCGGCGTGACGCGATCCGGCGCGATCGGTAAGGCAACCCCGGGACACGAGGTCGCCATCATCGACGACGGCGGCAATCCCCTGCCGCCGGAAACACTTGGACAGATCGCCATCAAAAGACCGGACCCCGTCATGTTCCTCGAATACTGGAACAAGCCCGAAGCAACGCGTGAAAAATTCATCGGCGACTGGATGATCACCGGAGACCAGGGTGTTCAAGACGAGGACGGCTACATCCATTTTGTCGGCCGCGACGACGATATCATTACCTCTGCGAGCTATCGTATCGGTCCTGGAGAAATCGAGGATTGCCTGATCAAGCATCCTGCGGTTGCCCTTGCCGCCGTCGTCGGCAAACCGGATCCGCTGCGGACCGAAATCGTAAAGGCCTATATCGTCCTGAAGTCCGAAGAAGCTTCAGGCGAAGCGCTTGAGGACAATATCAAGGATTATGTTCGTGACCGGTTGTCGGCACATGAGTATCCGCGCGAGATCGAGTTCGTTGATTCCCTGCCAATGACGACGACCGGAAAAGTCATCCGGCGGAAACTGCGTGAGCTGGCTCGTTCCGAGATCAATTGAAGATCATGTCTTGCGTGATTTGAGCTTTGCTTTCACCGTTCGTCCGAGCCCCCGCAACTGTTTTTCGAGGGCGATGTCGGCCGCACAGATCTGCCGTTTCAGGCTGCTGAGCGGCTCGCTGGTAAGTAATAGCGTTCCGGTTTCAAGCCGGCCGCGCCAGAGTGGCTCGATCATGGAATGGCCTGGAATGGCGAGCGAATCCGCTTGCCTGAAGCCGGGATGCGCCAGGTTTTCGCGAAACGCCTGGATTGCCAGCTGAGCGCCTGGAGAATACCGCGCAAAACTCTCGTCAAAGGCAATCTTCCATGTAAAGACATCCCCGCCCTCGATGAAGGACACCAGAGACGCAATAACATGGTCGCCCACGCGAAGCTGGTCTATGCGGATACGGTCGTCATGAGCAAGGGCAGCAATTGCCTCGCGGGAAAAAGCTGCGGTCTGTGCTTTGCTCTTCAAAGCTGATTGTCCATGGCCTTTCCAACCGGATGCTTCCAGATCGAGAAACGCTTCAAAACTCTCTGGAATCGCCGGACCGGTGACACACTCGAAGGCGACGGGACCGTGATCTTCAAGCCGGCGCAGGAGACGCCGCATCTCCTTGCGGCGTTTGCCCTTGAAGGCTTCTTCCAGTTGTTGCTCGCCCTCAGCTCCCGAAGCGTGAGCAGCCCTTTGCGCCTGCAGTGTTACAAAGGCCTGCACGCCCTCAAGATTCATGAGACGCTGCGCCGTTTGGGACGCAAGGGGCAGATATGGGATCGCCAGTACGCCGGCAACGCCGGCTGCTGCCTTGAAAAAGAGCGTGACGTCTTTTTCGCGTGCATCCGGATGCATCAGCGGCGCTCCAAGAGGCGCATAGTCGCTCGTCCAGGCGGTTGCCACTGGCAGCGCAAGTCCGGCAGGACGCCGTCCAACAGGTGCCGCGAGCAGCCACCTCCCCGTTCGTTTCTCGCGCACAACAACAAGCCGCACGGCGCTGCCACCCATATGGTGGAGGAACGGACGCAGGAACTGCGGACCGAAAAACGGATTGGGATCAAGCGCGTCGTCACAAAGCGCCAGCCAGGCAGAAACAGGCAATTCAACGCTTTGCGGATCAAGCGTGATCGCCTCTGCATCCGGTTTTTGGACTACATCAGTTTTCACCTGACACGCTCCTGGGCGCGAACATCAGCGGCAGAACGAAAGTGGTCACCTTCAGCTTCCGCTTCACGACGATTGCTAGCACTGTTGCTTCCATGAGAATTGCGCAGCTTGTCGCGATCGCTGCTCCTGCAAGACCAAGCAGCGGAATAAGCAAGAGGTTGAGCAGAACGTTTAGGAAAAACGTCGCGGCATAAATCCCGGCACAGGACCTTTGGTGCCCCGTCATGGAAAGCAATGCGTCTGCAGGACCGACGGAGGCACGCGCAAGAACCCCGATCATCAAAAGGGCGATCAGCGGATAACCGTTTTCAAACCCGCTGCCGAAGAGCCTGAGCAGCAGTGGTGCCACAAGCAAAAGGCCTGCGCCGGCGGCAACCGACGGCCAGAACGTCCAGAGCGTCGCCTGTCTTGTGTATGCCGCGAGACCGGAGAGGTCTTCGTTGTGGGTATAGGCCGAGAACCGATGCGCCGAAGCGGCCCTGACGGCGAAATAAACAAAGTGCACCAAAGCCAGTGTTCTGGATGCTGCAAAGTAGACGGCAACTTCATCGGGGCTCTGGAAGAAACTGACCATGATCACGTCGGCGCTCGTGATCAACTGGAGAAATCCCTCAACCATCAGCATTGGAAGCGAAATTGCGAGCCATGGCTTCATGTCGACCTTGGACGTTCCGGCGGGAACCTGGAGCGGCAGTCGTTTTCTGAGGTGAAAATACTGATAGCCGGCGACAAGTACCGTCGCGCTCACGGCGACCATCACAGCGGTCTCCGCGCTTGCCGGGATCCCTGCGACGACAGCCGCGACCAGCAGAAACAAAATTGCTAGCGGCCGCCAGATATAGGTTGGCAACATCGCCAGGGAAGTCCAGTCATAGCTGCGCGCGATCCCGTCCTGGACGAGCCCGAATGCGAAAAACGGCAACGCCAGGAACACGATCATGAGCGGCTGAACGTAGTAGGGTTCGATGGCCGAACGCAGCAGATAGACCACGCCGGTGGCAAGCAGGGCGGCACAAACGCCGATCAGAAAGGCGACTTGACGGCTTGCCTTCAGAAAACCGCGCAGGCGGTCGAGGTCACCGGACTGTCTGTATTGGGGAATGAAGCGGCTGGCAGACGTTGAAAACCCGCCACAGGCCATGACGCCGAGTATGATGACAAAGGTCCAGGCAACCGAATAGATGCCGTAATCATGAGCGCCAAGCAGGCGCGCGAGAACAATTTGCGAAAGGTAAGCCAGCGCAGCGCCCGCGATTCTCACCGCGAAAGTAGACACGGCCATGCGCCCGGCGGCCTGTTTGTCCGATCCGCTGCCGCGCAGGACTTCGGAGAACCGTTCGGTGCTTTTGCCCAGCGCTTGAAACCAGGCGGCGTCTTGAAAACGCTTCGTCCAGGAATTGGCGGTAAATCGCACGTGCAAGGCCCTTAAGAATACCATTTGGTATTTGTGCCATGAGGGGCTTAATTTTCTGTGGCCTTGCGCTGATTAGTTTTGCGAGTGCTTCACAGATACGTGAGAACGCCGGTTTTTGCTGTCGACGCGAAAGAAACCGGGCTGACCGAAGCTCGGAGCGGATTGCCAAACCGGGCTGTTTCCAAAAGGGCAAAAGCAAGCAACTGACGTCAGCCTTTCTTTTGAAAATGAGGACAGAAGATCCTGACGTGCCAGCATGGGGAAAAAAACCGCAAGTGACCGTCTTCACTGACCGCCTATGGACGCTTGACAGCGAAACCCAAATCTGGAACAAATAGTGAACAAACTGGCATCCGGTTCGAAGTCAAGTCTCCAGACCATTGATATTCGAACCGGGTTGTTTTCGCGGACCTGAGAGGTTGCCTCCCCTTCGCTCCGCGTTTTGATCCGGTCCCTGCTAACGCCGCCAAGCGCAGGGACCGGATTCCTGTTTTCCTTTAAAGGGCCGTACCGGCGATCCCTGATGCGCTCAGCCGTTTCTGTGACCAGCTGTCTGGACCGCTGCGGCCAGAAAGAAGATGCGGTCAGGCAAATTGACGCCAGAACTGATAAGACCGGTCCAGCCGATCCAGTCGCTTGCTTTTTTCCGCAGGATCCAGGTCCCGGCGGTTCAGCAGGTTCTCGATTTCCTGCCGCAACTCGTTCATGTGTTTGGTCGCATATCTGTGCATCTCTACATCCTCCGTTTCTGCATATTTGAATGCTTCACAGCTGATGTATTTTGGGAAAACCAATTATCAAATTAAAAGTTGTTCACGAACAAAAAGCGGGGAAGTCGAGAATTAATTATTCTGATTAAAATAATAGAGCTTAGAATTCGACTTTAGAACTACTTTTTAGACTAATTCGTCAAATGAAAAGCACCGACTTCATTTCCTCAAGATTGTGCGACTGATCGGGGGTTCGGACCCTCAGCTTGGCGTCGCAAATGGTTGGCACACTGCAAAGGATCAAGCTTGGACGACGCTGAATTGGCCTCACCTCGCCGATCATCTTCGCCGTATCGGCGCGATTCCCGTACTGCCATCTGCCGCTTCTCAAGACGCCCTGGGTGTTTTCTCCAAGGCCGCATCAAGGAGCGCATTTTCAACCCTTTCCGCTGCTTCGAGCGCACCCTCTAGAAAACCACCATGTACCGGCGCTGTTTCGGTTGACCCCAGCAGCACTTTCCCGTCCCAAAGGCGTGACAGGGAAGGCGGTAATCCATAGCTGGGATGAGACCGCTGGCTGTTCAGATCCAGAGGGACTGCAGTCTCCTTTTCTTTGGCCCAATCCAGCATTTGCAGATGAACGGGATTGCGCATGCCCTCTCCGAACATTGCGATCAACTGGTCTTGTGCCAGTTCAAGCACTCTTTCAGGGTGCTCTGCCCTGACGCCAGGGGGAACACCGACAAACCCGAACAATGCGTAGGGACCGGTTTCCATCGGAGACGCGTCATGAATTTCTACCATTGGGCCGCGTTGGCTTATGCCATCGCCCGAAAGCCCGGCTTCGCGCCAGTAAGGCCTTTCATAAACGGCAAGGATTTTCGCCTGGCCCGCCATCCAGGTCGGAATCGTTTCCATTGACTTGTGAGCTTCTTCGGGAAGCCCCGGTTCAAATGAAATTGTCTCGGCGACGACACGAGGCGGAACCGCCAGGACAACATGATTGGCATTTATCGAAAGAGATCCTGCTTCTATGCAGACGCCTTCGCTTGTTTTTTTGATGCCGGACACCGCAGACCTCAGCATAACGCGCTCTGAGGGAAGAACCTGTTCAAGCGCGCCGATCAAGGCGCCCATGCCACCTGCAACGCGCATGGACCCCGCCATGGGGGAAAATCCGTGATAGGTTTGCACAGCACCGGACCCGTTCTGAAAAACGGTGGCACCTTGCGAAAACTGTTCAAAGACGTCGATGTCGAACCGGCGAAGCATCTGCTCAATTTGAGGCTGACCCGGCCAGAACCAGGCAGGCCCAAGATCGAAATGAGCGCCCGCGATATCTGGTGAGAGGATCCGGCCGCCAAGGCGGTCTCTTACCTCGGTCAGGAGCCAATCCCGGCCCTGGCGCTCAAGACGATCAGCCAGCGCAAGGCCGGAGAGCCCGCCGCCGACGATCAAAATGTCCGTGTGCATTAGAACGCCTCCCCTTGCGGGCGCAGGTCCATTTCAAAGGTCCACGCGGATCTCGGTTGCGCGGCCAGGGCCAGATATGTCTGCGCAACGTCCTCCAGCTTCATCATCCGGTCCGGATCCATGTCGTGTAGCTCACGGCTCGCGCCGGTATCCAAAATTCCGTCGAGGATCACATGCGCAACGTGGACACCCTTTGGTCCGTATTCCTTTGCCAGGGATTGCGTGAGAGTGCGCAATGCGGCTTTTGCCGATGCGAATGCACTGAACCTGGCACCGCCCCGTAAGCTTGCGGTTGCTCCGGACACGATAAACGTTCCACCGCCACTGGAAACCATGGCCGGCAGGACTTCCTTGGCAAGATGAACCGCGGAGAGAACCATTGCTCTCCAAGTGGCTTCAAAGTCTTCACTGCGCGTTTCCTCAAAAGGCGCGATGAGAAGCTTTGCCGGGTTATGCACCACAAGCTTGGGCGCCCCATATGCGCTGACGAGGCTCTTTATCTCCGACTGGACCTGAGAAGCGTCGCTCAGATCGACACGCAGCATCCGCTCGTCATCACCTGCTGTGGCACTGCGATTTAGGCCGTATGCGTTGTATCCGTGCGCATTGAGGCTCTTCACAAGATAACGCCCAAATCCAGGACCGCTCCCGGCTACGATGGCTAACGGGGCCCGGGTCATCGCACCGCTCCCGGAGCCGTTATGTCTTGGGCGAGGTGATCGCTCTTGACCCAGAGCCGTGCGCCCTTCGGCCCGGCGACGGCTTTAAGCGGATGGCCGGCCGGAAGCCTCAGCCAGGACTGTACGCCAAAGTCCTCACCGCCTTCTGAAAAGCCCCCCTCAAGGACAAAAACCTCAAGCCCGTCATGGCCTTCCAGGTTTACCGGCTGTCCGGCGTCCCAGACTTCGATGCGAACTTTTTCCCGGTTGTCATGAAACAGCGGTATCTCGGACACGCCATTACGGTCTTCAACGGGTGACGGCGCAGCCGCGTTCGTGTCGACCGCTAATTGCGTACGGTCCTCAGGATCAAACTGCCAGAGCTTGACCAGGATCGTCGCACCCCCCTCAGCACGAGGGGTATGGCTGGAAGAAGGTGGATTGCGGACATATGTGCCTGCGGGAAAATCTCCGTGTTCATCCTGAAACACGCCTTCAAGGACAAGGTATTCCTCACCCCCTGTATGCGTGTGAGCGGAAAAGGCGCTTCCGGGCGCATACCGGACAATGGTTGTGGCCCGGGCGACCTCGTCGCCGATCCGGTCGAGCATGCGGCGCTCAACACCCGGCATAGGTGACGCGATCCAGGGAACCTGCTGCGCATGAACGACCGCGCGTTTTGAAAAGTCATCGTTGAAGTTCATTTTGCTCTCTCTTCAGCTTGCTGCTCATCCCGGCGGTGCATTGACCGCAGTTTACGCGTTGCCGATGCCGGTCAGAACCGGCACCGAAACAACAATGTGTGTCACGAAAGCCTCTGAACCAGCGCCTCGGCCAATGGCGGCGCGGAGGCCGGGCTCTGGCCGGTCATCAAGGCACCGTCTTCGACAACATTGGCTTCCCAGTTTGCCTTGCTGATATAGTTTGCGCCTCGGCGTTTCAGTTCATCTTCGAGCGAGAACAGCAAATGATGAAGCAGTTCGATTTCAGTATCCTCGTCGTTCTTGAAACCGGTGAGGCTGACGCCGTCGACGAGATAGCTCCCGTCTGATTTCTTGACGTCGCGAAGGATCGCCGGTGCATGGCAGACCATCGCGACCGGGCGATCGCTTTCATAGAAGTCGCGGATCATCTTGATCGCGTAGCTGTCCGATGCCAGATCCCAGATCAGTCCGTAACCACCAGGAACGAACAGGGCATCGAAAGTCGAGTAGTCGATCTCGCGAAGCTTGCGCGTGTTTTGAACCGCGAACATTGCAACGGGATCGTTGAAGAATCGTGCCGTGTTCTCAGTGGTGAAAGGCGCTTTCATGGACAAAAGATCGATAGGCGCATTGCCTCCGTCGGGTGAGGCAAAGACCACTTCGAACCCGGCTTTGGTCAAGACATAGTAGGGCGTCGCGACCTCTTCGAACCATGTTCCGGTCTGTTTTCCGCTTATTCCCATTTCGTCGATGGACGACATGACGAGCAAAACGCGCTTTTGCTTGTTTCCAGTAGCCATTGCTGAGTTCCTTTCGGCATGAGTTCAATTATCTACCTATCGATAGGTAGAATACATATGCGCATTGAATCCCGGCGTGTCAATAACTAATCTATCGATAGGTAGAAAACTTGGAGCAAGCCATGCCGCAAGGCCTTCCCATGCGCGATAAAATTATTGCCGCTGCTGAAAAACGCGTCCGCAACGCTGGTTTCCCGGCGATGAGTTTCCGGGATGTCGCGCAGGATGTCGGCATCAAGAGCGCGAGCGTGCACTATCATTTCCCGACAAAGGAAGATCTGGGGGAGGCGCTCCTCGACAGCTACATAGAAAAGTTCAGGGCGCGGCTGGAAGCAATTCCGCAGGACAACCTGAAGGCTGCGCTCGACCAGTTTATCGAGCTTTATGGTGATGGCTTGGTCATGGACGAAGCCATTTGCCTGTGCGCCATCCTGGGCGCCGAGGCGTTGGGTCTGCCGGCAGACATGAACAGGAAAACCAGGGCCTTTTTTGAGATGAATGCAGACTGGTTGACGGCACTTTTTGCCAGGCACGGCCACGAAGAAGAAACGGACCTGTCAATCACCATTGTTTCCGCCCTGGAGGGCGCGATTATCGTTGCCTCTTCCTCCAGCGACCGGACCTTGTTCGAAAAAGTGGCTGCGACCGTGCCGTTGATTGCCGGAAGAACACTCGGTCATGCTCCTTAGGCACGGCAAGAAATTATTCCGCAACGGCTTCCACATAATACCAGCGGCCGGCCTTTTTCCGGAATCGGCTTAGCTCCCGATGCGTGTGAAGCTTGCCGCCTGAAAGGAACCTGGCTTCAAACAGCACCGTTCCTTCACGGTCGGCCTTCTCACCCTTCTCTACTTGAAGAATGGACAGTCCGGTCCAATGATTTTCACACGCCCAATTTGCCGTCGCCACTTCATCGAACCCATTTTGGTATTTTGGCCAGAGCGTTTCTTTCAGATATGGAATGTTTTGGCGGACATAGGCGCTGTAGCGCGAGCGCATCAGGGCTTGCGCCGTTTCGGGAGCGCTCGTGCCGGCAAGAAAAGGTCCGCAACACCTTTCGAGGGATTGTCCCGAGCCGCAATGACATGTTTCATCCGCCATAAATGCCTCTTCCGAAATTAAAACCGACCGATGCGCTGCCTACCACTTGCCAGGCGATAGCGCTATCGTAGCGCTCCCGATTTTGCATGGGTCCTCTTGAATGAAACTTGCCACTTTCAACATGGAATCCTTTGGAAGCGACAGGTTCGTAGTCGCAGACCTCAAGCCCAGGCTTGAAGCCCTGCGCCCAAAGATCCTGGAGCTTGAAGCCGACATTTTGTGCCTGCAGGAAGTGAACGCACAGAAGATCAAGGGCGCGCCGAAACGAGAGTTCCCGGCACTCGACCTGCTTCTCGCCGGAACACCCTATGAAACCTATCACCGGGCAGCCAGCGAACGCGCACCCGGCAAGGGACCGGGCGACAGGCACAATCTCGTCATCGTATCCCGGTACCCGATAGCCGCTCACGAGAGCCTGTTTCAGCAACACGCAGAGCCTCCCCGGTGGCAGCCGACCACGGCAGATCCGGAGTATTCTTCGCCCGAGAAAGTCACGTTCGAACGGCCTATCCTCAAGTCCGAGATCGATCTCGGGGGACCAAAGCCATTGCATCTGTTTGTGGTTCACTTGAGAGCCCCGATTGCCGCCGTGATCCGCGGCGGCAAGACCTCTGCCAGGACCTGGAAGAGCACGTCGGCATGGGCCGAGGGCTACTTGCTGTCGGTCCTGAAACAGACGGCGCAGGCACTGGAACTGCGCCTTGCCGTTGAAGCCCTGTTCGATGCGGACGACACGGCGCACATTGTTCTGACAGGCGACTTCAATGCGACGGGAGAAACCGGGACGTTGCGCCTCCTGCGCGCCGATCCCGACGACACCGCCTCACCTGCCCTGGAACATCGCAGGCTGTTCCAGCTGGACGCTTCCCTGCCCCTCGAAAGGCGGCAAACGGTTATTCACAAGGGCAAGGGTCAGGCGCTTGATCACATTCTGGCAAGTGCCGCAATGACAGACAGGGCAGTGGATGTGCGGGTCTTCAACTACGGCCTGCCCGACGAAGTCCTGGACGCAGATGACGAGACCTATGCCGGGTCGTATCACGCCGCCATGCGGGCCGAATTCGAGCTTTAGGGTCCATAAATGAAGCCGCACCCAGGAGACACACGGTCAGTTGGATGAAAGTGAGTTGATGTATTTGGCGAGATTGGCAATTTCCGTGTTGCCGAGATTCATGTTTGGCATCTTCGGATGCGGGTCCGCCAGAAATGTCGCCAGCGTTGCTTCTGTCCACTCCGGATCCTTTGAAATGTCATAAAAGGTCGGAAGAGACGTGCTGGCCGCTGTCGGCTGGTCATCGGCGACAAGATGACAGGAGGAGCACCATTGCAACGCAAGCGCCTTGCCTGCTGCAGCGTCGGCGGCAAGTGCGGGTGACTGCATGCCGCCGGACCCAAGCGTTGCTGTCGCCAGCAAAAGTAGGAGCAACCCTTGGGTCGTCGACAGGGTGGGTTTCAGGTCACTAAGACACCGTATCAAGCTGGCCTCCTTGCGATTTCCGATGTAACGGGCGCTTAGAGAGTGACGCCTTTCGCCGGAAACCTCCTTGCGGTGAATCAATAGGGCGCAAGAGGACGGCAACAGCACTTGTTTTTGAGTTGCGTCTTCCGCCCCGCTTGTCCAAATTTGAGGCTCAACAGCACATCCATGGAGAATGTTATGGGACGTCGCCTGAGAACCGCCGCGTGTGTGGCCGCCGCCACCCTGCTCGCCTTTTCATCGCTTCCCGCAACGGCGCAGAATGCTCCCATCTACGCCCTGACGGATCTGTTTCATCCGGTGACATCGGAAAACGGCATGGTCGCCAGCCAGGAGGCGGTGGCGACTTCCGTCGGTCTTGAAATCCTGAAAAAGGGCGGCAACGCGGTAGATGCTGCCGTTGCCACGGGTTTTGCGCTGGCAGTCACGCTTCCGCGCGCCGGTAATCTCGGCGGAGGTGGTTTCATGATGATCCATATGGCCGGAAGCGGAGAAACCCATGCCCTCGACTATCGGGAAACTGCGCCGGCCGCCGCCTTCAAGGACATGTTCCTTGGACCGGACGGGGAACCGGACAAACAAAAGTCACGGTTTTCCGGCCTTGCGATCGGCGTGCCCGGAACAGTCGCCGGATTTGCCGAGGCTTTCGCCAGGCACGGCAGTGGCAACGTAACCTGGCAGGAAGTGATCGCGCCGGCGATCGAGCTGGCCGGATCGGGCATCACGGTGACGCCCGGTCTTTCTGATGCCCTGGCAGCAAGAGCTGAACGCCTCACAAAGGACCCTGCAACGGCGAAGATCTTTTTCAAGGCCGGCCTGATCCCCGTGCAACCGGGCGACACCCTGGTCCAGGCAGATCTAGCGCGGACGCTTGAGCTGATCTCCGAACAGGGCGCGGATGGATTCTACAAGGGTGACATTGCCGAAAAGATTGCATCGAAGGTTCAAGCCGCTGGTGGCGGCATGACCGTGGAAGATCTTGCCGGCTACAAACCGGTCTGGCGCGAGCCGGTCACCGGAAGCTATCGCGGCTATGAAATCGCGTCGATGCCGCCGCCATCATCGGGTGGTGTCCACATTGTGCAGATCCTCAACATTCTGGAGAGTTTTCCCATGGGGGATTTCGGTCCGAACTCGGCCGATTCCATCCACGCGATGTCCGAGGCCATGCGTTTGGCCTATGCCGACCGCTCCAAATATCTCGGCGATCCCGACTATGTGACCGTGCCCGTGGTCGGACTGACCTCTCCCGACTACGCAGCGGAATTGACCAAAACGATCCAGATGGACGTCGCGCGATCGTCTGAAGATGTGAAACCGGCTGATCCCCTGCCGTATGAAAGTAACGAAACGACGCACTACTCGGTCGTCGACAAGGACGGCAATGCCGTGTCCAACACCTACACCTTGAACTTCTCATATGGATCTGGACTGACCGCAGACGGCACGGGCGTTCTGCTCAACAACGAGCTCGACGACTTTTCCGCCAAGCCCGGCGTGCCGAACGCCTACGGACTGATCGGCGGAACCGCCAACGCGGTCGAAGGCGGCAAACGCCCGCTGTCCTCCATGAGCCCAACCCTGGTATTCAAGGACGGCAAGTTCCATTTGGCGACTGGTTCTCCCGGTGGCAGCCGCATCATCACCACCACGTTGCAGATCATTTTGAACATCGTCGATCATCAGATGAACATTGCTGAAGCGACCGTCGCACCGCGCATCCACAATCAGTGGCTACCGGATGAAATCCGGATCGAACAGGGCATTTCCCCGGATACGATCAGGCTTCTGGAGGAACGGGGGCACGAAGTCGTCGTCAAGAATGCCATGGGTTCAACGCAGTCGATCATGTCTGTCGACGGCGTGCTCGCTGGGTTCTCGGATCCCCGCCGCAAAGGTGCGCTGACTGCCGGGCACTAGGCCCGGCAAAGAACCATTCGGACTTGAACGATTGACAGTTCGCAAACCCAATGATAGCGCTATCCAAAGCGCTTTGAAAAACTGTTCCAAGCGCCCTTCATTCAATGACGACTGAACCGGGAGAAACGGCCATGCCGATCAGAACAGTGGTCTGGGGCGAAAATGTCCATGAACAGCACAATGAGGTTGTCGCCCGCACGTATCCGGACGGCATGCACCAGTGCATTGCCGACACTCTGAACACAGATCCCGATATCAAGGCAACGACTGCAACGCTTCAGGATCCCGAACACGGCTTGACCGAAGCGCGTCTCGCCGAGACGGATGTCCTTGTCTGGTGGGGGCATGCCGCCCATGGCGATGTTGCCGACGACGTCGTCGACCGGGTCTGCGACGCAGTCTGGTCCGGAATGGGCATGATGTTTCTGCATTCCGCCCATTTCGCCAAGCCGTTCAAGCGGCTGATGGGGGCGCCTTGCAATCTCACCTGGCGTGAAGCGGGTGAGCGCGAAAGGCTTTGGGTGACCAGTCGCAACCATCCGATCACCAAAGGTCTGCCGGACAGTTTCGAGCTGGACATGGAAGAGATGTATGGCGAGCCATTCGGTGTGCCGGAGCCGCTTGAAACGGTTTTCATCAGCTGGTTCCAGGGGGGTGAAGTGTTCCGGTCCGGCCTCACATACAAGCGTGGTGCGGGCAACATCTTCTATTTCCGGCCAGGTCACGAGACCTACCCGACCTACCATGATGCAACGGTCCAGACGGTTCTGAAGAACGGCGTTAAATGGGCGTTCAATCCGATGGCCCGGATTGCAGACCCGAACGCTGCTCCGAATGTTCCGGTCGATGAGGCTCCGGAAAAGATCGAGGAACGCGGCCCGAAACTTCATGCCGAAGGCGAAGAAGGCTTCCGCTGATCTTGCGGTCGGCAATCCTTTCACACCTTCAAATATCGCCCTTCAGTCAGGCGGCGACGGAGTCCCACCATGGATCCAACTGAAAATCCTCTGCGCATTCTCATTCTCGGCACGGGCAACATGGCCAGAAACCATGCGAGCGCGTTCCAGAAGATGCCAGATGTTGAGATTGTCGCCGGGGTCGACCGCCGCCCCGACATGTTGACGGAATTCTGCAATGCCTACGAAGTTCCGGGGCGGTTCGCGGATCTTGAGCAAGCCATCTCCTGGGGTGAATTCGACGCGGTTTCGAACGTCACGCCGGATGCGGCCCACCACCCGACGACGATGCGTTTGCTCGCAGCCGGAAAACACGTTCTGTGCGAAAAGCCGCTGGCGACGAATGCCGCAGACGCCCGGGAAATGGCGGATCTGGTGCGCGAGAAAAATCTGATCGGCATGGTCAATCTCAGCTACCGGGACGTCGCCGTGCTGCAAAAGGCCGCTCAGTTGGTTGCCGAGGGCGCCATCGGTGCCTTGCGGCACTTCGAGGCGTCCTATCTGCAAAGCTGGCTCACGCAACCCGCCTGGGGCGACTGGCGGACGGAAAGCCAATGGCTCTGGCGCTTGTCAACCGAACACGGATCCAAGGGCGTTCTGGGCGATGTCGGTGTCCATATCCTGGATTTCGTCACCTTTGCCGCGGGCAGCCCGATCTCGGACCTGTCCTGCCGCCTGAAGACCTTCGATAAGGCCGAGGGGAACCGGATCGGCGATTATCCGCTTGACGCCAATGACAGTTTCACCATGCAGGCGGAACTTGGAAACGGTGCGCTCGGAACAATCAGCGCAACGCGTTTTGCCTCCGGCCACCTGAACGATCTTCGCCTGCGCCTCTATGGCGACAAGGGAGGGCTTGAGGTCCTCTTCGAAAAGCGCGAGGAGCGCCTTCGGATTTGCCGGGGCAGCAATTTGACCGACGCCCGCTGGGAAGACGTCGCGGTCGACCCCGTCCCGACTGTCTATGAAAGGTTCGTTGAAGCCATTCGCGGCGAAGGGCGTCCGGAGCCGGATTTCGAGCACGGCGCACGGCTTCAGGCGGCGCTTGAGGCCGCGGAACAATCGGATGCCGACGACGGCCGCTTTCTCAAGGTGCGTGTTTGACCGACAGTTTCAGGGACTGAAACGAACTGCAGCGGAGCCGATTGGCTCCGCCGCACAAGTGGGTACTACAGCAAGGCAACATCACCAGAATACCGCCTTATGGTGGCGCTCTTCCAAGCAATGTATGCAAACACTAATGCATTCATCCTGATACTTCGTTCAGCTATGGCATCAGGTTTTTCTCTAATTTTAGACGAAACGTCCGCTTATGGCGCAAGCACACCAGTCAGCCGAAAATCGCGTTGCGTATCGGAATCGTAAGATACTGAAAAGTATGCGGAAAATGCGCAAGCGCGTCGTTACATGCCAATCAGAGGCCTTCCCGCGACCGCGCCCGCAAAGACTGCAAAAGTTGCGACGCAGTAGATAACCGCAATGAGCACGATACCTTTCCGGGCGTGGCCTGGCATCCGGCGATCAAGCAGCCAGCCGAACAGCGGCAAAACCTGCATAGCGTGGAGCGACAGGAAGTGTGCCGGACGAAGATCACCCACTTCGGTTGACCAGCCAACCAGGGGCAGCGTTCCGGCATCTGCTGATGGCGTACCCACGTGATGCCCGGCCTGGCCGCCCATGTAACCTGCAACAATCACCGTGAGCACCAACGAAAGCCCGAATCCCAAGACCACTCCCAGTCGAAGGCCTGGCTCAAGCCTGGCATCCCGGTCGCAGGCCGCCGCAACGCCAAAGATCCCGATCCCGACCACGAGCACGAGTGCGCCGACAAACATGACCACCGTGTACATGAATGTATGAAAGGGCGTTGAAAGGTTGAAGTGGGAAGGCTCACCCTGAGCCGCCTGGAACATCATGTACGCCATCTCGGCGACCAGTGAAGTTCCCATGAGCGCAAGCGTTGCCGTCAGTACGATGCCATCACGCCAGCGGGGTGACAGGCGCGTCTCCAGCCAGGCAACCGTTGCAAACAAGACGACGAAAGACAGCGCAAATTTCACCGGCTTCGCCCAAACGGGAGCGCCATCAAGCAGGCGTGGGTCAACCGTGTTGGCTGCGAGTGAAACCACAAGAATACCCACCGACAAACCTGTGAGCACAAGTGAAAGACGGGCAGATGGTGCCCGGGCGGTGGAAAGATCTGTTGAAGTCATTGCATCAAGCCTTGGCAAAGCGCGGGGTGGCGACGCGCACGACGGCTTCCGTGCCGAACGCAAGCAGCACCCCGACAGGACCGAACATGAAGGTTGCGAACAGGATCGGAGCCTGCACGATGCGCTGGATCCCGATCCGGTCCATGCGCCCGGCCAGGAAGCCGCCGACCATGAGATCGAAGGCGAGGTAATGGATCCAGCCCGCCAGCAAGAGTTCGTCCAGCGAGAACAATTGCCGAACCTCCGCGAGCGACCCGTATCCGCCTCCAGAGTCCGCGAAATAAGCCAGGATGAACCCGGCGTAGAGGACGGACAGCGCCAGCGGAACAACGATTTGCGGTACCAGATTGAGCCAGGCCCAGCGGCGCGGCGCGAAGATCAGCACCACCCAGCCGATCATCGCCAACGTTCCGGACGCGGAAAAAACCTGTTCAAGCGTCATTTGAATGTATCCAGTGTAAATATTTATTCAGATGGTATATACACCAAAGAGCGGCTTGGACCAGCAAAAATATTTCCAATGGAAAGATTAGAGACGTAAATGCCTGCAGATAAAAGAAAAAAATATCACCACGGCGACCTCAGAAACGCGTTGATCGAAGCAGGAATGGGAATTATCGAGAGCGAGGGCCTCGCGGAACTGTCGCTCAGGAAGATTGCAGCAAAGGTCGGTGTCAGCCATACGGCACCGAAGAACCATTTCGGTTCGATGAGAGGTCTGATGACGGCAATCGGTGCTGAGGGGTTTCGGCGCTTTGCCGCCGAAATGCGGGCAGGCCTCACCGGACCGTCCGGCCGGGTCAAGAAACTTGAAGCGGCCGTTGAGGGCTATATTCGCTTCGCTCGCAAGCATCCGGCGCTGTTCCAGATCATGTTCTCGCCGGAATACTGCGACTTCAAGGATGAAGAGGTTTCCGAGGCCGCCCGCGCGAGCTACCGCGTCCTGGAAGAAATCTCCGAAGGGCTCGACTGGGACAAGGCAGATCTGGATCACGCGCAACTTCGCACCGAAATCATGCTGTGGTCATTTGCCCATGGCTACGCCACCCTCTTGAACAACGGCCAGATTAACTTCCGCGACGACGGCACGCCGGCCTTCGATGTACTCGACGTGATACCGAAGTTTGGCTACCGGGAAATGTAATCTCCTCAAGCGGACCAGAACGCGTCGCTCTCAGCTGGGAGCGCCTCGACCATCCAGATCCTCTCGATCTTGCGTTCGCGGATCGTCATGAGATAGGCCGCGAAATTGTGCAGCTTACGGCCTTTGCGTTCCGCCCTGACCTCGATCATCACCAAAACCTGGTTCTCGTTGACATCGGCAATCTGGGGGATCGTCAGGATCGGCTGAACGGTTGCAATATCCAACTGCTCGATCAGTTTCATGTAGGCATCACCACCTGCGACCTGTCTGGTGCTGCCGTCCTTTTGCGTGACTTCCGCCACAAGCCCATCTGCAAGACAGGCCGCCATTGCGGGCAGATCGGCAGCGTTGAAAGCGTCGACGAATGCCCTGACTGTTGCGGCATTGTCCGGCTGCGTGGACATCTTTGCACCTCAAGCGGTAATCTGCGGATTGGGTCAACCGTACCTCTATTGCAAGGCGATTGGAATTTTGCCGCAGTTCATTCGTCGGCAACAGGTTCCCTTGGATTGTTCAGGATATCTGCCGGCCGGCCGCCGAATTCGCGGCGTCACGATTACCGGGCAAAATTGCAGACACACCAAATTCGATGAGGTTTTTCATGCCTGGAAATTCTTCTTTGAGACTTTTGAAGACCACAACCGCTGCGCTTCTCGCAGCAGGTGCATTTGCAACGCTCAGCTCAACTGCAATTGCAGCAAGCCTTGCAGAGCGCTTCGAAACAGGTGCCTGTTATTCCCGCGCCTACTCCGCCGATCATCTTGGCAACCACCCTCAGCAACTGGTTGCACGCATCTGGTTCGTCGCGGACCCGTCGCTTGGTGTGAGCCCAGACGGCCAGGCACTACGTTTTGGCTTCATACTCAGGGATGGACGGCGCTACGACAGCGTTGCCTATTGCCGGGCCGATGCGAGCTGCGCGACCGAGGGTGACGGCGGACGAATCCAGTTCACGGACCGTGGCCCGAACCTGCGCATGTCGATCGTCGACTATCTTGTCGTTGAGGGGGCCGATTTCTCACCCGATCTGTCGCAGAGCGATGACAGGGTGTTTCTGCTCTATCCGTCCAATCCGGCAGGGTGTGGCTGAAGGCCATCGTCGCAACATGTTTCGAACAGATGCGCTTGGTCAGCCTGCGTGTTGCAAAAGCAGACGGAGGTGCCAAGAAGATGACCCGGCGCCTCCCTGGCTGGATTATTCCGTAACCAGCTTGTAGAGCCGCTCGTCCCAAAGGCTGCCTGTCAGCATGTTGGGGACGAACTGCGGATCGGCATTCACGCCGCCTTCGGGAACGATACCGGCGAGTTCATTCCGGAACTGCTTCTTGTCGGGCTGGACCTGATGCGCCTCTTGCGACGCCTGGCTGTCCCACATCTCGACAACGCTCATGTGGTTGCCGCGGTTCGACTGTGTCAGCACGTCGAAGCGCATGTTGCCGTCATGAGTCCGGCTGAATTCGGCCAGGTCTGTCATCATTTCATTGCCGCAGGGTCCGGCCGGGTCAACCTGGCGGTCACAAGGTGCAAATTGCTCCGGCGGAATGATGTCGGCGTGGGTGATCACATAGACCGTCGACGACGTGCCGGCTGGAACGTCCGACGGTGCAGCAGCTACCAGACCGACATGAGGCCGTTCATCGTAAGGCGCGTAGAGAAGCGGTTCCAAAGCGTTTCGATATGCAAGGGTATGCTCCGCAGCGGCGTGGGCCGAACGATCTTCGGGCGTTGCCCAGGTCTCGAGAACAATGAAATGATTGTCTTGACCCAAGCGTTGCAGGCCCTCGAACCGAAGAAGGCCGGTCTCACTTGCGCTGTCCTTTGCCTGCTTTTTGATCAGGTCGAGCGCTTCATCAGACTTGCTCGCATCAACTTCAATATATGTCACGATGAAAGTCGGTTCGTCGGACAAGACAGTTCCGTCCTTCAGTGTCACGTCAGCCATGACCGACGTTGAACCGAGGGCTAGCAGGGCTGCCAAGCCAAGTCCCTGTAGCGGATTTCTAAATGTATTGATCATGATTTCCTCCCTAGACAGTGGTTGAACGCCGCTTATGCGGCAAGGCGAACAGTCAGGTCTCCGGCCTCTGACTCCAGAGCTTTCAAATCGTCAAACAGTGCCTGCGCTTGTTCGGTACTCAGCGGAACCAGCGGGGCGAATGTCGCGCACCAGCTGTCATCGCCCGACTTCCAGGCCTCGATCTGCTTCAGCGCCGCGCTCAGCGGATATTTCGAGATCGTCTGACGGACAGCCGCCAGCGCCCTCTGATAAGCTTCGGCGTCGCCGCCAACGGCATCGATCGTTGCGCGGGCCAGTCCTGTTGAGGCATTGGTGGTGGCGGAAATAACGCCGCCGCACCCGTTCTTGAGCGCGTCACGAAGCACGCCCTCATTTGACGGGAAAACGTCAAAGTCTGCCGCGGCGCCGGCGAAGGCCAATGTCCCCTCATAGTCGCCAGAACTGTCCTTGAGACCGGCGATGACTGGCCCGAATTCCGCCTTCAGTTCCTGGATCAGCGGGATCGAAATCGGCGTCATCGACATCTGCGGAAAGTGATAGAGATAGATCCTCAGATCGCTCGAACCGACCTGCTCGATCAACCGGGCGTAGTAGGCGAACAACCCCTTGTCAGGCACATTCTTCAGATAGTAGGGCGGCAGCACCAGGACGTTCGGAAAACCTGCGTCGACACAGGCACGCGTTAACTCAACTGCGTCGTCGGCGGCGCAGGAGCCGGTCCCGAAAATCACCTGATCGCCCGCAAAACCGGCCTCGGCAAATGCGCCAGGCAGCGCGAGGCGAGACGCCGTTGGAAGCGAGTTGCCTTCCCCGGTGGTTCCCGCCGGAGCAACCCCGTCCAGGCCCTCATCGATCAGCCGCTTGCAATAGTTGACAAGCTTTGGGATATCGACGGTTCCGTCAGCGGCGACCGGGGTGACAGCGGCGGCATAGACGCCGTTTCTTGCTTTGCTCATGAGAATTACTCCGCAGCTTGGGCGACGCGCTCCGCGCCTCGAGCCTTGACAACAACCTTGATGGCGTCGTCGATCCGATCCTTCGCGTAGCGGATCGCCGTCGGCAGGTCCTCCAGCGCAAAGGTGTGGGTGTGAATGAGAGTGGCGTCGAACGCCTTTGCGGCCATCAGCGCCATGGCGCGGTGCGTGGCGCTCTTGCCTTCGCCGCGAATGCCATAAAGATACATGTTGTTTTGTACCGCGTAGGGTAAGTCGACCTTCGTCGGCTCATGCGGAAACGCTGCAAGGCAGATTTTCCCACCACGATTGGTCATCCGGATGGCGTCATTGATCGCGACTTCAGAGCCGGCGCATTCGACCACGTAGTCAGCCCCTTTCGGGCCCACGATGCGTTTGACCGCATCGACGGTGTTCTCGTTTCGAACGTTGATGACGTGATCCGCACCGAGCCTGCGGCCGATCGCCAGGCGCGCGTCGCGCGTGCCCGTCAGAACGACAGGTGAAGCACCGAGCGACTTGGCGACGGCAACGGCCAGGAGGCCGATGGCGCCAGGGCCGGTCACCACCACGCTTTCACCTGCAACCAACCCCCCGAGCTCGGTCAGGCCATACATCGACGTGCCGGCCGTGACGACAAGCGTCGCCTCTTCGTCCGACATGTCATCGGGCACCTTGATCATGGTGTTGATGTTGTTCACCGCATATTCGGCAAAGCCGCCATCCGTGGTGAAGCCGTTCGCCCTGTGGCCCTTGTTCTTGTCTCCATAATTGAGACCGTAGTTGAGGCAGCTGGTGTACATGCCTGCGCGGCATCGCTTGCACTGGCCGCACCCTGCATGGATCTCGACGGTGACGCGGTCGCCGATTTCGAACTCATCGACGCCGTCTCCAAGACCGACCACTGTGCCCATGTATTCGTGACCGGGCGTGAAATTCTTGTTGAACGGTGTTCCCCCCTGCACCAGGGCCGGTGATCCGTAATGCAAGATCTCCAGATCGGTGGCGCAAATCGCAACCGCGTCCACACGGACAAGCGCCTCGGCGCGCTTCGGCTGCGGAACCGGTTTTTCGGTCAGGAGCAGTTCGTCGGGATCACCGATCACCCAAGCCTTCATCTGTTCAGGGATCGGGAAGTCAGGAGAAGTTTTCATTGCGCGTCCTCGGATGACTCATTTTATCGATTATCGATAATCTAAATTAGACATCTAGCGATGTCAACATTATCGATAATATTAAATTACAGCTTCGGCAAAACCCTCGACAAGGTTCGGCGACAACCGGGACGTGATCCTGGTGCGGACCTTTGCGGTCAGTCGCAGAAACTCGCCAATGTCGATGTTTTCTCGCGGCACAATTTCAATCCGCTCGCGTTGCAGGATGGCACGTGTCTCTTGGTCTTCGCGTTCCGCAATCTCTCGCTGGATCAGGGTCGCGTATCGTGCTGATGCCACGAGAGCATCACGCGCGGTTTCGTCCAGCGCAGCGAAGTATTGCGCATTCACGACACAAAGTGCGACGCCGAATATGTGGCCTGTTTCGCTGACATGGTGATGAAAGCGATGCATGCCGAAGCGCACCAGGTTCGTCAACGGGTTCTCCTGCGCATCAACCTTGCCAGTTTCCACGGCAGTAACCAGGTCTTTCACATCGGTCACGACTGGCGTGAACCCCATGGAGCGCAGCGTTTCTTGATAAAATCGGTTGTCCAAAGTCCGGATCACGAGGCCTTCGCAATCCGCCGCGCACCGAACCGATCTCTTGCGGTTGGTAATGTGGCGAAGTCCATTGTCCCAGAAACCGAGCAGTTTCATCCCGGTTTTTCGTTCGAAAGCCGAACGCAGAATGTCACCGGCTTCGCTATCCAATGCGGCGCAGGCTTTGCGCCTGTCACTGACCAGAAACGGAATGTCCATCAAGCCGAGCTCGGGAACGCGCTCCGTCATGTAACCGCTGGCCAGATAGCCAATGTCAAAGGCCCCGGTTTCCAGCCCTTCGAAAAGGTCACGTGCGGCCATGCCTTCTCTGGTGACGTCCAGGTGCTCCTCAACGTCAAACCTCGTATCAAGCTCCAGAAGCATGGAAGAAAGGGCCTTCATGCCACGGGTGTGAACCGAGTGCGGACCCTGGTAACCACCTATTCGCGCTTTCATCATGGCAGAGCTCACAGGTTTTGTTCACCGGGATGGTCGCCCACCCCGGGAACATGATCACGCTTAGTTGGACGCCAGACCGTCAACCAGAGTCTTGTACTCGTCCGATTGCTTCAGACGAATGGAATCATAGGCCTCGCCATCCATGAACTCGGCGTTCTCGCCAAGCTTGCCAAGAAGACGCTTGTAGGTTTTGTCGTCCTGCATTTCAGCGAAAGCGGAGCGCAACTTGGCCAGGGCTTCGTCCGGAACGCCGGCGGGAACCAGAACAACGCGGTGCATGATGCCCATATCGCCGACGCCCTCGATGCCCACTTCACCGGTTGTCGGGACACCTTCAATGGCGGTGCCCGGCGAGACTGAAACCAACGGACGCAAGGCGTCGCCCTGGCTGTCAATCACGGAGTTGAACGCCATGGAGACATCAACGTCACCGGCCAAGAGCGCCTGAAGAGCCGGACCGCCACCCTTGTGCGGAACCAGTGTCGGCCGAACACCTGCCTCGGTGAACAGCAGTGCGCCTGGAACCATGAAGGCACCCCAGTTGCCGGAATGACCGAAACGCAGTTTTCCGGGGTTGGCTTTGCCATATTCCAGCATTGAGTTGAAATCCGTGAACTCGCTGTCGCTCTTCACGATCACCGACGGCGCTGCAAAGTTGGTACGCGCAACGGTCACAAAGTCCTTGTTCGGATCATATGGCAATTTGGCGACATGCTGCTGAAGCTGGTCGATAAAGTTCTGCGTGAACAGAATTGTGTAACCGTCAGCCGCGGAATTCGCTGCAGCGGCGGTTCCGGTCTGACCCGAAGCGCCCGGCATCAGTTTCACGATCACCGGCTGACCCAGATAGGTCGGCAGGATACTGGCGATGACGCGCGCATTCAGATCGTGCGAACCGCCCGCACCAAGCGGAATGATCATGGTGACCGGCTTTTCCGGGTATTCGGCCGCCGCCGTCGTGGTCAACGCGGAAAGGGCCAGAGCGCCGGCGATCAGGCCTTTGCCGAGATTAGTGAAAAGTTTCATCGTTTCCTCCGTGTGTTGGAACTGTTCAGCGTGCATTCAAGCGTCACGCCGCCGCCTTCCGCCGAGCGCGGAGATGGTTTCTGAGAGCGAAAATCAAAAGTATCGGAATGAGGGCGAGCAGCGCCAAGGTCACCGGACGCTCGTTGACGATGTATCCGGCGACGTCGCCACCCGACAAAAGCAGTGTCTGGCCAATGGCATATTCCAGCGGCGGCGCGAGAATGATCCCCATGACGAGCGGAGTCACATCGAAGTTGAGCTTGCGCGCGCCGTAGCCGAACAGGCCAAAGACAACGAGAAACACCAGGTCCAGGGGATTCGAGCGATAGACATAGGTACCCGCGACCGCGAAGATCATGGTCAGCGGCACGAGATAGGAACGCGGAATTGCGACGACACGGGCGAAGATCGGTATCATCGCGCGGCCCAGAACAAGCAGCAGCAGGCATGCAATGACCATCGACCCCAGCAATGCGTAGACCATCGCACCGGAATCGGAGAACAACTGCGGACCGGGACGAAGACCCTGCGCCACAAATGCGCCCAACAGGATCGCGGTGATGTTGTCACCGGGAATACCCAGCGTCAGCAGCGGCACCATCGTTGGACCGTTCACGGCGTTGTTGGCAGCCTCCGGGGCTGCGACGCCATCAAGGTCACCCTTGCCGAATGTCTCAGGATCAGGCGCTGCTTTCTTGGCCGCCGCGTAGCCCATGAACGCTGCAACGACCTGCCCGACACCCGGGACCGCACCGATGGCACCACCCATCCAGGTGGAACGCAGGATCGTGCGTGCCGACCGTTTCAGCTCCTGCCAGGAAAGACGCTCGCCTTCAGGCTTTGTGGCCTTGGCGCCCTCATTGATCCGCGATTCCACGGCCAGCAGGATCTCGGGAATGGCGAACAATCCAATCAGCATCGGCAGCAGGTCAATGCCGGCCTGAATTGCAAAAACGTCGAATGTGAAACGGTTGACGGCGCCGATCGGATCCTGACCGATCAGCGAGATGAAGATGCCGATCATCAGCATCAACACACCCTTCTTGACCGCGCCGCCGGAAGTGGATGCGATAATTGCCATGGAAAGAGCCAGAACGACCGCGAGCTCGGGAGGCCCGATCCGCATGGCAACCAGGGCGATCGGTCCGATCAGGAAAATTGTGAAGATACTCGAGGCGGTGTCACCGAACACGGAGGCGTATAGCGCCATTTCCAGGGCCTTGCGGCTCTTGCCCTGCTTGGTCAAGGCAGGTCCGTCAAACGTTGTTGCAACGGACGCGCCGGTCCCTGGAATGCCAACGAGTATGGCTGGAATGGAGCCGCCGTAGATACCGCCCTTGTAAACGCCGATCAGGAACGGAATACCTACGAGCGGATCCAGGAAGAACGAGATCGGCAGCAGCACTGCCATCGCCATGACGGTTGTGAAACCGGGCAGCGACCCGACCAGAATGCCCAGCACCAGCCCCGCACCTGTCATCAGCACCGTGTCGACACGAAGGATGAGGGACAATCCTTCAAGGAGCTCCTGAAGCATCTTCTATCCTCCAAAAATCTGAAAAGGGAACGGCGGCAGCGAAACCGTGAGAAGGCGCGTGAAGATGAAGAAGACCGCGCTGGGGACCACGATGGCGGTAAAGCCGATCTTCAAGGGGCTTCGCGCGCCCAGAAAGAGGCTGAGCACGATAATCACGGCAGCGCTTGACGCGACAAATCCCAATGGGACGAGCAGCAAGGTGTAGGCCAAGGCTGCACCCAGCGTGACCAGCACGCGCAGCAAGGCACTCAGATCGATTGAGACCGATGTTTGTTCTGAGGGGTGGGTAACGGCGTCGACGAACGTCCACAGACTGGCCATGAGCCAGAGGACGGTCACGACCTGCGGAAAGAATTCCGGGTTCAATCCTTCCGAATCCATCCCGAACAATGCCGGCGGCTTGTCCACTTGCGACGGCACCAATGCAAGCATCAGCGCCGCCAAGAGAATGTTCAAAAGGCTGAACCATGCATATGCCGACATGCGGCCCAACAGGCTGGTCACCAATGAATCTTGCATTGGATATCTCCTCCCATTCGACTGCAAACCCTTGGAGTCATGCCTTCGGCTCACGTCGAATTACCGATACTCTATTATAGATTATCGATAATCGCAACTGCTATCACGTTTCGTGATCTGGCAATTTCATTATTATCGATTAAATATACCTTGTATGGTGCGACTTCGGTCGCTGACTGCGACATGCGCGAAGGGAGTTTTTGGATGGTTGAACCGCTCGTATTGAGCCGCACATCTCTGGCTGATCAGATAAGGGATCACCTGCTGTCTCGTATCGTGCAGGGCGAGCTGAAGCCAGGCGAGCGTCTTGTTGAGCTTAAGATCGCCACTGAAATGTCGACCAGCCAGGCGCCTGTCAGAGAGGCGCTGCGTCAGCTGGACGCATTGGGGATCATCGAAACTCTTCGCAACAAGGGCGCACGCGTGCGGGTGATACCCGACAAGGAGCTGCGTGAACTTTACGACGTGCGTGCGCAGATCGAAGGATATGCGGCTGAAATCATTGCCGAGCAGGGCGCTCCCCTCAAAACCAAGCTCGAAGAACAAGTGCGCAAAATGCGTGCGGCCGCGCGGGCAAATGATTCCCTGAGCTTTTCCGAACACAACACAAACTTCCATCGGCTGATTTTGGAAGCGACCGGCAATTCGACGCTCATTGAGCTCTGGGAACGGCTCCATGTGAAGGTCAGCACCATGGTGAACGTCGTCCGCCAGAACACAGACCTGGCTGCCGTGGCAAACTCACATCAGCCGATCATAGATGCGATCGCCGCAAGGGATCCCGTCCAGGCGAGAAAGGTGGCTGTCGAGCACGTGTTGGCAAACAAACCCGAGTAGCAAAAACCTTGATTTGATTGAGGAAACGACCAGCGGCCCTCAATCAGTCAGACCCGATTTGAACAGCCCCTCTGCCGTGTAACCGGTCTTGAGACGGAGAAATCAACCTCTTGCAAAATCCATCGATTATCGATAATATCAAACCAAAGTGAGCGAGAAACTGATGCGATGAATCTGGATTTGGGCGTGGACCTAAAGTCCGCAGGCGGGCCGTCACGGACAGCAAAAGATCAAGCCTGTGATTTGTCTGGCCAGATTCTGAGCCTCGCAAAAGAATAAATCAGGGAGAAGCGAATGACTGAGAAAATGTCTCACATCCCGGAGACTGTGCACCTCGAATGGCTGGGGCAAACAATCGAGATCCACTGGAATTATCATGCGATCCTGATGTTCAGCATCTGGATGGTTCTGGTTCCACTCTGCATCCTCATCATCCGCTTCGGGAAACCCAAGCCGACCGAATTCGGGGTTCGCACGAAGATCGGCATCACCAACAAGCAGTGGTGGTGGTTTACCTCTCACAAATACGGAATGTTCGCGGCGGTATTCGCCTCGATTGCCGGGGCCGGGGTCGCACTGGTCGTCAGCGGCGGCTTCAGTGCAACGGTTCATTCGCTGTTCGGCGCGCTCACCATTATCATGGGCTGCCTTCAGGTCGTGTCGGCTCTCCTGCGCGGGACGCACGGCGGCAAATACTACTACACGGCCGATCCGGACAATCCCAAAACCTGGGAAGGTGATCACTACAATCACTCCAAGCGCCGCCGCATGTTCGAGGCCTATCACAAGACGTCGGGCTATTTCACGTTCATGTTTGCCGTGGGCGCGGTCGGGTCCGGCCTGATGCAATATCCGATGCCGATCCTGACATGGCTGATGTTCCTTATCCCGCTTGCCTTTCTCGGTGCGTGGATCGCCCTTGAGTTCATGGGCCGCGCCTATGACGGCTATCGTGCCGTGCATGGATACGGAATGGAACATCCATTCAACAAGGAACGCGAGCTGCTCTAGGGTACGGACCCATAAATGAAGCCGATTTGGCCGTTTTGGCCATCTGCTTCGTCGCGAAAGGCTTGAAAATGAACCACATTTCCTTCGCTTTCGCTCCTTGCCGCTGGTCAAAACGATCCAAACCAAATTGACTTCATTTATGAGGCCGTACCCTAAGGCCGCGACTTCAAACCTCCAAGAAAAACACCTTCCCTCAGGGGCCATCACTGATGCGTGGCGGGGAAGCCCAAACCGATGGAAAGGTCCGCACGATGTCCGATGTGTTGATAAGCGAGTTCATGGACGAACCCACCGCCAGGAGCGTCATCGCCGAGTTTGATACGCATTGGGATCCGGATCTCTGGGGCAAGCGCGACGAGCTTCTGTCGCGCGCCGCAGATGCGCGTGCCATCATTGTGCGCAATGCTACCCAGGTGAACACCGAGTTTCTCGACGCGGCACCGAACCTCAAGATCGTCGCCCGCATGGGCGTGGGGCTCGACAATATTGACGTAAAGGCCTGTCAGGCGCGGGGCATCGAAGTATGTCCCTCCATCGGTGCCAACGCAGTGTCCGTGGCCGAATATGTTATCGCGACCGCGCTGATCCTGCTGCGCGGACCCGCCTATTTTGCAACCGGGGAAGTTGCCGGCGGTGAATGGAACCGCACCAAGTTCGCGGGTGGCCGCGAGATGACCGGACGGACGATGGGTGTGATCGGGTTCGGGTCCATCGGACAGGTCGTCGGTGAAAAGGCGCGCGGCATGGGCATGGAGGTGATTGCCTATGACGCCATGTTGCCGGCCGACTCGCCAGCCTGGAACAACGCCCGCAACGTGGACCTGGACACACTGGTCGCCGAGTCCGATGTGATCTCCGTGAACTGCCCGAAATTGCCCGAAACCATCGACCTGATCGATGCGCGCCAGTTCAGCCGGATGAAGGAAGGTGCGGTGCTGGTCAATGCCGGGCGCGGCGGCATCGTCAACGAGGCTGCCTGTGCGGACGCCCTCAATTCCGGACACCTGGGCGGTGCAGCGCTCGATACGCTTGATGTCGAGCCGATTGATGAGACTGCAAGCGCCCTATTCCAGGGAGTCGGCAATCTCATCCTGACGCCGCACGTCGCCGGCGTCACGCAGGAATCCAACCGGCGCATCGCCGAAGTCGCCGCAAGCAATGTACGCCGGGTCTTGGGCGCACACGTTACAGCCTAGCGTTCAGGAGAGAACCTCCACACAGCGCAACATTTGCCTGGGTCGAAATGGTGCCGGCATTCCTTTGTTTGCCGCTTCCAAACGCTCAGACCCTCGACAAGAAGAAACGCCGCAAGCCTTGTGACCTGCGGCGTTTCTTTTTTGCCGTCACGAAGGATCAGCCTTCGTATTCGAGAATGTAAAGCCCGGCATTGTAATCGGACGCATAGACGATGCCGTCCTTGGACACCCAGACATCGCAGGTCTGTATCACCTGCGGCCGGTTGAGGCGGCCATCCATCAGCCGCGCCGGTGCCGGCGGCACGAAGGCGGCAACTTCCTTGGGCTGATACTCGTTGGAAATATCGTAGACACGCACGCCTGCATTCTGCTGTGTCGCAAAGATCAGTTGATCGCTGACCAGACTGTCCGGGCGGTTTTCGTGAATGTTGTGCGGCCCGAAATGTGCGCCCTTGTTCACATAATCCGCGTCTGATGGGATCGGCACCGTTGAAATGCTGACCGGGTTTGACGGTTCGCGAATGTCGAACAGCCAGATGTGCTTGATCCCGTCCGCACAATTGTCGAGCACGGCCTCGTCGGCAACGACCAGAAGATCGCGGTCAGGCAGCGGCAGACAGTTATGTGTGCCCCCGCCAAATGGCGGCGACCAGTTGCGGTGAACGATCAGCTCCGGATTGGCGCGGTCCTTGACGTCCATGATCACCATGCCCGCATCGCGCCAGGCACCGTAGGCAGTGTCCCCGTGAACGATCGCATGGTGCAGCCCGGCGCGCGCCGCGTTTTCTTCCGGGACCTCGCCAGCCGCGCTGTTCATTCCGGGCAGCCAGTAGCGGCCGGCCTCTTTCGGGTTTGCCGGATCCGCCATGTCGATGGTGACAAAGATATAGTCCGTGAACCCGTCAAGCAGGACCGATGCATACGCCCAGCGCCCACCCACATACCAGAGCCGGTGGATGCCGCCGCCTTCCACATCCATGAAGCCGATCCGTTTCGGTGTGGCAGGGTTTGAAATGTCATAAACGGACATGCCCGCGGTCCAGTCACGCTTGGGCGCTGCCTGGGCATCCACGGTGCCGACCTTCTCGCCGATCTTGCCGGTGTAGTACTGCTTCTCATCCTGAAACTCGGGCGCCGCGAACATGTTGCGCGCATTGATCACCAGAAGCAGGTCTTCATGGCTTTGCAGGTGAATGTTCCAGGTGTTTGAGGCCGCGGGTTCGTAGTGAACGGGTTTCGGGTTCCGTGGATCGCGTACATCAACGACACTGAAGCCGTCTGAGAACATGTGACCGATGATTGCGTGCCCCTTGTTGACCATCAACTGCACGCCATCCGGTCGGCCGCCCTGATCGGAGTAGCCGAGTAGCTTCAGGTTGTAGGCATAGTCCGGCGTCGGCAGGTCACTGGCAGTCATCGTTTCTTCCCTTCATGCGCGGCCGTCAGGCGCGAAGCTTTTGATGCAACTTACTAGATTTATAGATTATCGATAATGTTAATTCAAGCCAAACACCCTTTGAAGAACTGCTGATCCGCGTTGGTCACCGGCGGAATTGAACCAGATGTGCTAGCCGCCCGGGTGCCGGATGGCGTCAAACCGGCGCTCAGCGGAGGCCGATTGCTTTGGCCCACTCCTCCACCGTGTCGCCGCTGCTCATCTGGTTTGCGATTAGTCCATCCACTTGAAAGCTTGGAGAGACATGAACCCCGTTCTGCCGCACATATTTGGTGTGCCATTTGACATCAGCCTGGAGCGCGCTGATCTGAAAGGCCTCGGCAACATCCACGCCGCTCAGGGTCTTGATCCGCTCCAGAATGTCGGTTGGCGTACTGTCCAGATTCGGGCCCGCGCGATGGTCCTCAAATTCAAAATCATCGCGGTTCGCGTAGATTGCGGCCATGACGGTCCGGGCATCCTCCTTGCCCTCCTTGGACGTTGACGCGGCGAGGATCGCGCGCACGATCACGCCGGAAAACATATGCCATGGCTGCGAGACAAAACGGATCTTGACTGTAATCCTGTCCGCTCCGACAAGTGCGATCAGATCATCGATCTTGCCGAACGCCCTTGCGGAAAAAGGACATGTCGGCTCAAGAAACATCTCCACCACTTTGGGACCGCTGCCCCACACCAAAGGGTCCGCCCCGCTGGCTGAACGGCTGTCATCCATGGTCTTTCTCCCTGCTTGACCCTGCCCGGCCGACCAAAGCTGCACCCCATTGACCCTTCGTACGGGCGGTGGCGAGCAACTCCAATCAAACAGAGAGTGCAACACTCAACGGCCCTCCGCCAACCGCGAACGCTATCATTTTTTGTTGGATCGGCACCGCGTGTGACTGATGGGGTGCATTTGCCGGATGCGGAATACCGGTTTTAGCTGGATCGCAGTCTGGAGCGATCCCCGAAATGCGGACGAACGGCACGCAGACACGAAAAAAGCCGCCTCGCGGCGGCTTCTTCAACTCACTGAGGTAACGTCAGAAATCTGGAGCGGGCGATGGGATTCGAACTCACGACCCCAACCTTAATCAGAAAGGTGTTAAACTAATAAAATCATAGACTTAAAAACTTTCACTCAACAGACGTTTTGTGAAAACCACCAGGCACTTTGCAAAACACAGTGTCAAACAGAGTTTTCAGCTAAAAAAATTTCCGTGGGTTCCATCCCAGTCTCATCTCAAAACGGCCACTGGAATGGGGTCTGATGTCCGACCTCTGCACGATGTCCGCTTTCGGCCCATAGCGGACATGCGCGTTTACCGCAGCAAAGGTCCGGATCGAGCCCGGAGCAGGCGTAGCTACGGCCCTATTTGAAGAGTAGCTGCCTTCTAATTGAGTTGAATGATGAAGACTGATCCCTGGGATGGCATCTAGGGTCACTGGCAGACGTGCATCAAGGTCGCAGCGATTGACGGCTTCTGCCCCAATGCTGGCATCCAGTGCCACAAATCATGATTGGGGTCACTTTCTCTTTGAATTATCGCTGCGCTGCGGCATGATCTTGCTGCCTATGCGAAAAGTCTCATGGAGGCCCAAACGTGCGTCAGAAACGAATTGATATCGCCCTTCAGGGTGGTGGATCTCACGGCGCGTTTACCTGGGGCGTACTAGATCGGCTACTACAGCTTGATGATATCGAAATCGCGGGAATATCTGGCACCAGTGCCGGGGCGATGAATGCCGTTGCCTTGGCGCAGGGCCTGACCCAGGCTGGGCCAGAGGGTGCGCGCGATTTGCTGAGGCAGTATTGGACACGCGTGAGCAAGGCTAGCCGCGCAAGTCCCTACAAACGAACCTGGTGGGACAAAATGTGGGGCGGATGGAGCCTTGAGAATTCTCCCGGCTTCATAATCTCACAGTTCACTCGCCAGTTGGCATCTCCTTACCAATTCAATCCTCTCAACATCAATCCGCTGCGAGACCTAGTTGAGGACTGCTTTGATTTTGAGGCGATTAACTCTGCGGATGGACCGCGGATTTTCCTGTCCGCAACCAATGTCAGGACGGGACGACCCAAAGTGTTTCGCCAACCTGATCTGAGCGTGGATTCAGTGGTCGCATCGGCCTGCCTTCCGCACATGTACAAGGCCGTAGAGATTGACGGTGAGGCCTATTGGGACGGCGGATACATGGGCAACCCGCCGCTCTTCCCATTGATAGACGAGAGCGAAGCGCGTGACCTCGTCATCGTTCAAATCAACCCGTTTGAACGAGAGAAAATCCCCACGACGCCCTACGAGATCGAAAATCGCCTTAACGAGATCACCTTCAATGCAAGCCTGATGAAAGAACTACGAACTGTCGGTTTCCTCTGGCAGACGATTGAGGGCGAGAAGCTTGATCGGGCGGCATACCGCGACGGCCGGTTGCACCGCATCCATGCGTCTGAGGCGATGACCGGGCTCAGTGTATCCAGCAAGATGAATGCCGAGATGGCTTTTCTCGAGCACCTCTTTGCGATTGGTCATGAGGCCGCTGATGAATGGGTCAGGACCGCGTGGCCTGACGTCGGCAAGGTATCAACTTGGCAACCAAAGGAGATACTGGAGGAAAGCATTCAACCCGCGCACCTCGACACGCGCAATGATCGGAGGTCCAAGAAATGATGGACATCGCCGCAGTGCTCCTGTCGCTCTTGTTGCTTATGTATTTTGCATTCCGCGGCGTCACGTTGTTGATCCTTGCGCCGTTGCTCGCCTTGCTCGCTGCCGCATTGTCCGGCGCGCTGCCGCTGTTGGCTAGCTTCACGCAGATCTTCATGACCAACACGGGCGACTTCATCATTTCTTTTTTCCCGCTATTCTTTCTCGGTGCGATCTTTGGCAAGCTGATGGATGACAGCGGTTCGGCGCGATCCATTGCGCATTGGGTGATCTCAAAGCTCGGTGCTGACAAGGCCATTCTGGCGGTCGTTCTGTGTTGTGGCGTTCTGACCTATGGTGGTGTTTCGCTGTTCGTGGTCGCATTCGCGATATACCCGATTGCGGCGGCGCTTTTCCGGGACGCAGATATTCCCAAGCGGCTCATTCCGGGCACGCTGGCGCTGGGAGCGTTCACATTCACGATGTCAGCACTGCCGGGAACGCCTGCGATCCAGAATGCGATCCCCATGCCCTTCTTCGGAACCACTGCCTTCGCTGCGCCTGGGCTCGGGATCATCGCGGCAGCCATCATGGCAGGTCTCGGTATGACATGGCTCAACCGCCGGGCGTCCCGGGCAGCAGCTGCCGGCGAAGGATACGGACAACACGATGAAGTGCTTCCCGCAGTAGACACCGAGATGCGGGTTCGATCTCAGGGCGAAGGATTCGACCTAAATGAGATTGACCCGACCGACGATGCCGAAATCAGTGTGCCGACCTTCTCGATTGCCATCGCGCCGGTTCTGCTTGTGGTTGTCGTCAACTTCTTCTTCATCCAACTGGTCGTTCCGCGCATGGATACCAGTTACCTCGCCGAACCGTTATTCGGTCAGACAAGCATCGAAGCTGTGCGAGGTGTCTGGTCCATAATAGTCGCGCTAACCGCTTCGATCCTGCTTCTGCTCGCAACAAACTGGACCCGTCTGACAAGCGTGAAAACGAGCCTCAACAAGGGAGCCGACGCAGCCGTACTACCTATCTTTAACACGGCCAGTCTTGTCGGATTTGGAGCCGTTATTGCGGCACTGCCGGTGTTTCAGAACATAACCAACGCGATGCTTGGATTGAGCGAAGGCAATCCCCTTGTTGCCGTAGCGGTTTCCGTTGCGACACTGTCTGCGATCACTGGTTCTGCTTCCGGAGGTATGAGCATCGCGCTTGATGCATTGGGGCCGCAGTTTGTCGAACTTGCAGCCGCCACCGATACCTCCTTGGAAGCCATGCATCGCGTGACTTCTGTTGCGTCGGGTGCCCTGGACGCGTTGCCACACAACGGCGCGGTCATTACAGTGCTTGGTATCTGTGGCCTGACACATCGGGAAGCCTACGGAGATATTTTCGTCGTAGCAGTTCTGGTCCCGATGGTTTCTTTGGTTGCAATCATCCTGCTCGGGACGCTGTTTGGCGGATTTTGAGCCTCAGCTCCGCCGAGTCCCATAATTGCCCGGGACTCTTCGCTTCAAGCGGAGAGACCCTGCCGACAAAACGGCGTTCTTCTCGACATTTTAAACACAACATCTGCGCGCGGGGCATGGGCGTCTAGGTCAGTCAGCTTTAGTGGCAACAAAGCAGATCTACTGACCGTCATCTCGACCGCCAAAGAAGTGGACCCACCCGCCAGATTGCCGGGATCAAAACGCTCGCTTTGCCAAGGTTCGCCAGGTTAAAAAACCGTTGTTCTTGTCTCGCAACACGTCGACCGCTTTGTCCGCTGAGCTGACGTTCCTTCAAAACGCAACCAACGTCCGCTCCCCGCCCGAACGAGACTTGGTCGAAAACGGCCCAGAGCTGCCGTCTGCATTGCATTGGGCCAGTGTCCGTTTCTCAGGCGCGCGCTGCGATCAGATCGGCCGCCTTCTCCGCGATCATAATTACAGGGGCTTGGGGATGGCCGGTGTTCATGCGGGGCATCACGGAGGCATCCGCGATACTCAGCCCGTCCAGTCCGTGCACTTTTAGATCAGGTGCTACAACGGCGTTTTTGTCCTGACCCATGCGGCAGCTCCCAACCGGATGCCATGATGTGGACGACACTTCACGAATATTGGCGATCAGGTCTTCTTCGTTTGTCAGGTCGGGACCAGGCGAGATTTCTCGCGGCCTTAGATCTGCAAAGGCCTCTTGCGACACGACGCGTCGCGCTTGTGCAATGCAAGCAAGCATGAGATCGATATCAGCAGGGTCGCTCAGGTATCCCGGGTCGATCATTGGCCGGTCCAACGGATTGTCAGAAACGATGGCAATACGCCCCGTGCTCCGTGGGCGCGTCGGAAAGCCAGATATTGTAAAACCATGTCGGTCGGGCGGACGCATCTCAGGCGCGCCGAGGCTGACGTAAAACGGGATCATCAGCAGTTCGATGTCAGGTGCTTCAACGCCCGGATTTGATTTCAGAAAAGCGCCTGACTCAAAATGATTGGTCGTTAGCGGTCCGCGCCCTTCTTCAAATTGACGTTGGGCCTCGGCGAGGTCTTCCGCCGTGCGCCCGAAGAAGGTCAGGGGTTTGTCGATCTCCCAGCGACTGCGGTAGTGCAAATGGTCTTGCAGGTTTTCGCCGACGCCGGGCAAATTGTGCCGGACCTCTACCCCGACACTTTGAAGAAGTTCCGCCGGGCCAATACCCGAGATCTGAAGAAGATGCGGCGATCCAACAGCACCGGCCGAGAGGACGGTTTCCGGTGCCACGGCACGCCGAACTTGTCCGCGCGCTATATAGTTGATCCCAAGGACACGTTTACCCTCCATGACAAAACCAAGCACTGTCGCTCCGGTTGCCACCGTAAGGTTATCCCGATCGGTCGCCGATCTGAGATATGTACGCGCGGTGCTGCCACGCTTGTTGTCCTGCAAGGTTGCCGGAAAATACCCGCAACCTTCTATGTCCTCACCATTCAAATCATCATTGAACGGAATGCCCGCTTGCCGGCAGGCCGAGAGGAAAATCTCAGTCAGCGGTGATTTCTCGCTTTGTTCGGTAACCGTCAAGGGGCCGGTCTCTCCATGGACGTCCGTCTGTCCTGATCCTTGCCAGTTCTCCGCCTTGCGAAAAAAAGGAAGAACGTCTTCCCATCCCCAACCCGTCGCCCCGAGCTGTTGCCAGGTGTCGTAGTCGGAAGGATGGCCTCTCAGATAAATCATGTAATTGATTGAGCCAGTTCCTCCGATGCCCCGGCCACGCGGATAATTGATTTGGCGTTTTGAAAGATGATCCTGCGGTCCTGTTCGAAACCCCCAGTCGAAACGCGTGTTCGTCAGAGCACCAAAGGTGGCTGGTGTCGCTACGCGCGGGTCGTTGTCATCACCTCCTGCCTCGAGCAGGAGGACGCGCCGATTGGGGTCTTCGCTCAACCTGCTCGCAAGCGCGCATCCAGCCGTGCCAGCGCCAACAACGATCACGTCGAATTGGTCTGCCATTGAAAACCCTCCCTTGCAAATTCAAGAATACTTGAAATCAAAGGGCCGTCGAGGACCTCGTTTACCGCCCAGTCTCCGATCTTCAATGCGCGTGAACAGTCTTCCTGGCTTCCCCGCCTAGCCCCCCGCGCTACTCTTTCTCCGGCTTCGACCCGCCCAACGTATCCCTGAGCCTTGTGGCAAGTGCCGTGAATGTTTCGGCCCGCGTGTCACCAAGTGCGGAGGTGATCAGGGCGGTCGCCTCTTGCCAGACAATCCACACTTTTTCCAGGACTGCCCGGCCGTCCGGTGTCAGATCAAGAATGTCACTGCGGCGGTTTTCGGGATTTGTGCTTTGCGTGATGAAGCCCAGCGCCACCAACCGTTCCGTCATGGAACTCATGCTGCCTGCCGAAACATCGAACTGTTTTGCCAGATGCCCCTGTGAGGTTGGCCCGATCCGGGACAAGGCATCCAGAATCAGAGCCTGACGGTGACGGACTCCGGTTGGTCTCAGCAGGATTTCAACCCGCTTTTCCAACAAAGTGGCTGAATGCAAAACAGGGTGGAGGTCTACCGGTATTCTTTTCATGGCCTGACAGCGTTGCAAAAACTCTCGTCACGACACTTAACAGCCACAATGTTCTGATGTAAATAGTTTGAATTAGAACAATTCTGATCCTTGTAATGCCAGTTCCAAATTTCCTAGGAGTATCGTCATGAAGTCTATTGTCAGGATAGCGCTTGCAGCCCTCGGCCTCGGTGTGCTTGCCGTACCGGCGCAATCAACTGAAAACCTGGTTGAAGTCCAACTCACTGACAGGTTGGACGACGCGCGCGGGTACTGTCTGGACATAGCCGGCGGGCAGGGCAAGAACGCGCCGCTGGACAAGGGTTTGCAGGCCCATACCTGCTACAACTACACGGGCGGGATCCTGGAAGATCAGGGCTTTGATGAAGCGCTCATCGCCAAGGGAGAGTTCCGCATACCCTACTTCGATGTCTGTATGGCAGTCCCTTCCGTTGAAGCCGGGGCGCCGATTGTGCTCGGTTCATGTACCGGCACAGACACACAGAAATTCACCCTGAAAGACAATGGACAGTTGGTCAGCCAGGCCGACCCGAAGCTGTGCGTAACAGTCAACAGCACGGAAAAGCGGGAAGGACGTGGTGGCTCTCCCATCCATGTGATGCGTCCATTGTCCCTCCAGCCCTGTGACGACGCCAACAAAAGCTACCAAACCTGGTCTCTATTCCGATTGTAGGGGTATTCGATGAACAGCAGTCTGTCCGGTTAGATGAACGTAAGGACGGTGTCGCTTGCAGACCGAAGGAGGCGTGTTCGCAAAACGTTTCGTCCTTGCCCACATCCTCGTGTCGGGAAGCACTTAACGTTTCGCCGCGCGCAAAATTCGCAAAACATTGGACCGGAATCCATCTGCATTCAAAAGTGACAATAAGTTAGGCGGAAAAACATTCTGTCTGAGTTGTTGGAACATAGGCCCCACATTGCACCAAAACGGATTTTCGGATTTCCAATCGATCCGGAAAATCAGACTTCCATCATTGCCCATCATTCGCTGAGCAAGCGCCATGTCGGCCCGGAGAGGACATGCGCGTTTGCCGCTTGCAGCAAACGTCGGCTCCAAACCAAGATTGACTATGATGCTGTAGGTACAAGCGTCCGCTTTCTCACAGCTCAAGCTTCGCTCACAGATGTCCTCGCGCCGATCGCCGAGCACAAGATGAACCAGATCGACAGTCTGCTGCCATGGCGCTAAGTTGCTATCGCAGCGCAGCGATGCGCATCACCGTCGGGCAAGGCGGCTTGCAAGGCGCTTGTGGAGCAGGTGCTTTCGTCGTCGCCTCAAGGGACCAGCGAGAGATGCGCCTTTTTCCGGATGGAAGTGGGACTGGTGAGCGGACCTGAGGATCCTTCAGCGAAACGGGTGGTAGTCGTCAGCCATGAACGCTCTGGCACCCATTTTCTCATGAACGCGCTGGCGGTAAGCTTCGGACTGGAGCGGGACGCGCATCTCATGCTCGACCAGGCAACTGTAAACCTGAACTGGTATCACCCAGCCTCGGTCGCTTTTTTCTTTCGTGAGAACAGGGCGGTAGAGCCGACTTGGTTGCGAAAGTCGCATCATCAATTCGCCTTCTTCGAGCCGGTGATCGACGAAGTGCTGACCCATGCCGACATCTTCTGTATCCATCGCGATCCGCGGGACGTCATGCACAGCTATCGGCATTTCCTGAACGCGCTCGACTGGCCGGAAGGGCCCAAATGCGCCTCAGCAGCCGCTTTCATCCGGGCGGCTCCTATGGGTGCCATGTTGCGCTACCAGATGGAGCAGTTGCCTGACATGCTCACTCGCTGGCGCGTGCACGTGGAAGGCTGGGCCAAAGCCGCCATGGTCCACCCGGGTATCAGACTTGTCCGTTACGAGGCGTTGAACACGGACTACCACGTAGAGATGGATCGGATCGCCGCAGAGATGGGTTGGTGCCGGCTCTCGCGCGAACGACCTGAGATCAACGCTCGGACCGTGCTCACCAGCGCACAAAATGACCCATCCAACGTCTACGCCGACACAGATATCGCGTTCATCAGATCGAGGATCGGCGAGGCCATGCATCGCTTCGGGTACCCGATCTGAACGGCTTCAGGAGCCCTTTTTGTCGTCGAGAGTGAACCCCACATCTAGCGGAGGCGTTTGGCCATCTCCACCCGTCGGAAGAACCTTTTTGTCTATCGCACCGGAGAGCTCCGGTGTCATACCGAGACCGCCGGTCGGCAGGCGCACCTTGCTGCTTTTGGTCGCCATGGTCTTAGAGAATTGCAAGCCGCCCGTTACATCGTCCAGTGCCTCGTCGTTCAATTCTTCTGGCGCTGTATCGTCTTTCTTATCTTTGGTCATCAATGCCTCCATTTGAAATATGGACAGCATACCCGAAGTACCAGCGAACCCAGAACCTTTTTCACAGCCCTTGTGACAACGCGACGGAGTCGTCTTGCCCGATGTGGCGGTAGGGCGGCAGGTTGAACTCAGCACGGAAGGGCTGGCTGCCGTGGTAATTAAACCAACTGTCATGTTGCAGCATGTCGTCTTTCACAAGCGGCCAGACCTCATGACGCAGGAATTGCTGGTCAAAATCATAGTCTCCAGTCGCTTCGGGCCGGCCGGAAACGAAGTCGAGCAGCCGATCGCGCATCGGGCCGAGGCGTCCGGCGCGTGCGCCCCACATGCCGGCGAGGATCAACGCAGCATGGCAGGGGTGGTCACGCATGACATGGAGAGTGAGGCCCGAGATCAGCCATTCCTCAACAGCCGCACGTTCCTTTACGTTGATCACCGCATCGCAATCGCGCACGACATAAAGCGCGACATCAGAATCGTCCTCCACCAAAAAGCGCCAACAGGTTCCAAAACGGGCGAGCGGGTCTTCCGGTGCGATCTCAATCAGTTCTGCGCCCTCATTCGTGAGTAAGGACTTGCTTCGATTGGGGACAGTCGCATCTACGTAGAAGCGAACGCGCCAGCCAGGATAGAGGTGCCGCGCGACGACCGCATTGCGAAGCGCACCGTCAAGGTAACGAGGCTGATCGCCGAAGAGCGAATAGGAGAGGACGTTCAGCCCTTCGCTCCGCGGTTTCTTTTCTGGGTTTCGAGCGCGGGGCGCGGCGTTGGCATCCAGTAGCGCCATTGCGACGCATCCCGCGTCACGAGAAAGGTCGTCCGCACCTAATCGCCAATGGGTTTCCGTTAAGACCAGTTGGCGGTCGATTGGATCGAAAGGACCTTCTGCGGCGGCAAGGTCGCGGGCGTCGGAATAGCGCCGCAGACCTAGCAGAATTCGGGCGATATTGCCTGCCGCCTCAGCCTCTGGCACCAGCGCATATCCCTGGCGCGCATAGGTAAGCGCAGTCTCAATATTTCCGGTGTGGACATGGTAAGCCGCGAGGAGTTTGCACGCGGCGGCGACGGCGACTGCTTCGCCCTCCAAAATCGCAAGCTCTTCGACCGAAAGGTGCGGCGGGCTCCGGGCGGCCAGCGCACGGTAGTCGATGGGGACTTCACTGGACATGCCCTACGGTCAGCCCCCTTTGCTCGACCGGCCCATCAGGATCGCGCCA
>Ga0207422_1001056_pt1 | contig 64684 bp, 56 predicted proteins | sample MarCyaLeptolynsp_FD_187757 | JGI IMG/M metagenome (GOLD analysis project Ga0207422, IMG submission 187757) | Marine cyanobacterial communities from Panama - species 1 Leptolyngbya sp. (SPAdes) | ecosystem: Environmental > Aquatic > Marine > Unclassified | place: Panama: Panama City | collected...
GCTGTACACTAGCGTTTGGGCGTGCTGAAGCATGGTTTTAGTTGCCGTCTTCTACTTTTGACTACGCCCTTTTTTTCAGATTTTGTTCCCCAACGCAACCCTTACTGAGAATGGTGCAAGATCTCAGGTATAGCAAAAGTTCTCGATATAATGTTTCGATCGCGATCGCTTGTTATACTTCCATCAAAGACAGTCCGTGCTGATGGGACAAACACCGGGCCAGTTCAAAGCTGCCGGAGTGACGCAATGGTGAAACCTTCAATTCTTGACCCTGCCGCAAGTTACAGCTTCAGCCAGTATGCCACCCTACCCTTCGACACTGCCGATGTTCTAGCGGAATTCGGGGTTGCGTTCCAATCGGCTTCTCTCCAGCTTCCAGAGCAGCAGTCCCTAGACCCAACCCCACTGGCCGATGAGTTAGCAGAAAACTTGGCATTAGTCGATCCCACCTCAGAAATTGCCCGTCGAGAAGCGCTCATTTTTCCAGTTCTGAAAACCGTCTGCAAGTTTATCCAGTCGCCCCTCAAGATTGAGTATTCGATCCGGGTTAACGATCGACTCAAGGGAAATGTGGATTATTTCATTCCTACACCTCAAAATCTCGTCATTATTGAAGCCAAAAATGCCGATCTCGGTAAAGGATTTACCCAGCTTGCCGTGGAACTCATTGCCCTAGATCGGTAGATCGATCTCCCTGTAGACTATCTCTATGGAGCGGTCACAACAGGAGAGACCGGGAAATTTGGTCTGTTCCATCGCCAGCAAAAGTTGATTCAAAAAGACATCAATACCTACGGTGTCCCCAATGACTTGGCTAAAGTTCTCGCGATCCTGTTGGGTATTACACTCCCACTGATGACTGATGACTGAACCCTACTCCCCCGAATGCCAATCCCTTCCCGACCCGTACTTCCAAGCATCGAGCCAGCGGCGATAGGAATATTGCTGTTGGGGGGAGAGGTTTTTGAGGGTGGGACGCAACCCTTTTGCTGTTAGGTATAAACTGCTGTAGAGGCCGAGGTTGACATAGTGTTTGAACCAATCAGCCAGTAGGGGAACGCCCACTTGTGGCAGTAGGGGAAGAACGAATTTCGGGTTGACCAAGGGCAGGGTTTTTGTCAGTGCGGGGAACTGAATGACATCTTGCAGGAAGGGTTTGAGAACCTCTTCCCCCAACCGATCCATCACGGCGAAAACGGCACTCATCAACTCATTAATTTGGTTCGGCGGAACCTGTCGCGCGATCGCTACGCTCATCGTTCGCTGAAAGAGCCAGGTGACTGCAATATTGGGTTGATAGGGTTGCAAGAGGGCTAGGTCTTTGCAGCTCAAACGCTTGGCTTGCAGCGCTTCCTCCACTCCGATCGCGAGACGCTGGAGGTGGCGTACCATCGAGCCAAAGCCGCCAAAACTGACAGGAGATTGGGAACCGCTGCTGTCGCCGATGGGTAAAATTCGCGACCAGGGCAATCTGAGGGGACTGTTGCGATAGGAAGGAAAGAAGCCAAATAGGAAGCGCTGGAATTGCAGTTCGGAGAGGTCTGCGCCTTGATATTCCGGGAGGAGGCGCAGGTACTCCGTCATGAAAAACTCCAGGCTGAAGCGGTCTGGATGCGCGTCGAGGTAGGTAAAGAGGTAGGTGGTGCGGCCGTCCCTAGCGGGAAAAGCCTCCCAAAAGTACTGGCATTGGTTTTGAATGGGGGTGAAGGTGGCGATCAAGTCCCCCGTTTCGTTGCGAGGATAGCCTTGCGCGCAACTGCCAACGACGAGGCAAACTCCTTCCGGTTTTTCCCCGTTCCGCGCTTGTTTGGCAATGGGGGAGAAGTGTCCCATTGCGTCCACGAGCAGTCGAGCTGTCAGAGGCGCGAGATTGTCTCCTAGCTTGACCGCCACGCCGTCGGGATGCACCACCGCACCGTTGAAAGCCGTCTGCTCTAACAGCGTTCCGCCAGCGGCGAGAAATTTCTGCTTGAGCGTTTCGAGCAAGAAGACGGGATCGACACCAATATTGAGAACATCCTTCACCCAAATTTCGCATCCTTGATGGAAGCTGACGCGAGCGGGATTGTATTCGGTTGCGATCGCGCTTTCTAATTCAGCCTCGGTTAGCAAGTCGAGTTCGAGGAAAACCGCGAGTTCTGCTCTCGAAATATTCCACTCCTGCTCTCTTCCACGCAAAATCCCTCGCTCAATTAACGCAACTCGCACCCCTTGCCGCTGCAAGGCCGCAGCCAGTAAAATTCCCAGCGTCCCGCCGCAGATAACCGCATCCCACTCCGCAGTTCCGAGCGTTTCCTGGCTCTCCTCAACGACAGCAGGAATGGGGGCAGAGTCTTGTCGTAAAGACTGCCACAGTCGGTCTGCTTGTCGCAGTCGTTGAAGTACATCGTTCGGTAAGTAATCTCTGAGCATTGAACCTTACATCTCCAATAGTATTTAAGTTAGCAACACAGGAGAATTTAGTTCCCCAAGCCCCAAACTGCTCAATCCGCAGACAAATTTGCCGGACGCGATCGCCGAACGGTCGAAGAAAGAACAGAGTAACTCCCAGAGTTGGAGTTCCCTTCTCTCTTTCTTGCTGCGACGCACATTCAGCCTAAGTTCATTGTTTGACGCTATAACTAGAAATACGCCGGGGTGACATGAAAGACGCGAAGTCTCTACATTGAATGAGGAAAATTTGATGGTGTCATCTAAAATCATGTCGCTGTTACGATTGTTTCAAGCACGATTATCTTACCGAATTGTCTTGTGGATTTTTGCGAGTATTGTTGGTATTGAATTTATTGTTTTAATTCCGTCCTATTACTTGGAGCAACAACGGCAGCTTGAAAAGCTAGAAATCGACTCTAATGCTTCAATTCGAGCCATTACCAGCTTGGCAAATAATAATATGTACTCTCAGTCTTTCAAGAAGAAAGTGACAGCGATCGCGAAAGATTCTCCTGCTCTGACTGGCTTGGCACTTTATGGTAACGATGGAACTTTAATCGCGAGCTATGGTGAAGTTCCAGAACTCATTTTTTCCAAACTTGATGTGGATAAGGTTACCCGCCGTTTGAGCGAAGATCGAACTCACTATGATATTGCTTGGTCGGTCAACAAGTCGAATGAAAGGTATTTTTTGGTCGGTCGCCATGATGCTTCACAAGTTCGCAAAGAACTTCAACATTTCATCGTTCGTATTGCAGGAATTGTCCTACTCATCTCTGCCTTTGTGACCTCTGTGATGATGGTTGTCTTGGGAATAACGGTCATCCATCCGATCTTGCGCTTGCGAGACGATCTCAGAAGAGCGGGTGAAGCTTTAAGTCACGATTGTTTAGACTGCAAATTTTATTCGCTGCACGCGCAACGTCAAGATGAATTGGGAGAAGTGATGCAGGCGTTTAAAGAAATGTTTGAGAGAGTTTCTAAAGAAATACACGAGCGCAAAATTGCTTCGGAAAACTTGAATCTTGAAAAAAGTAAGTCTGAGAAACTATTATTAAATATTCTACCCAAACCCATTGCCGAACAACTTAAAGAGAAACAAGGAAATATCGCGCAAGAATTTCCTGAAGTCACCATTTTATTTGCAGATATTGTCGGGTTTACTCAACTATCTTCTTCGATTTCAGCAGAAGCACTTGTTAATTTGCTCAATCAAATTTTTTCCAGTTTCGATCGGCTCACAGAAAAACACAATTTAGAGAAAATTAAAACGATTGGAGATAGCTATATGGTGGCTGGCGGTCTGCCTTTACCGCAACCCAATCATGCCGAAGCGATCGCGGAGATGGCTCTGGATATGCAAGCAGAGATCGGTCAGTTTCAAAAACAATACGATATGAAACTAAACATCCGCATTGGAATTAATACCGGCCCCGTTGTTGCAGGAGTGATTGGAACCAAAAAGTTTATTTACGATTTGTGGGGAGATGCAGTTAATATTGCCAGTCGGATGGAATCGCATGGTATCCCTGGCTGCATCCAAGTGACGAAAGATACTTACCATTTATTGAGCGATCGCTATCAATTTCAAGAGCGAGGTCGCGTGGGAATTAAAGGCAAAGGAGTGATGCAAGCCTATCTACTCATTGGCAGGAAATTTTAGCAGGCGGCTAGAGTCGCGCGATCGCTTTAACAATGACGAACTACGAAGAGAGTTGAGACAGCTTGGGGTTCAAGCTGGCCCCCGTGCGACCTGTAAACACCCAGAGAGTTGCGCGACCGCTATCCCGCAAGACCCGCAGCCACGATTCCTGAGGGGTTTGGGAGGGGATGGAGATGGGGGTGAAGGCAATCCCTTGACTGCCAAGGACAATTGTGGCGATGGCTTTGGCGCGGGTGAGATGAAAGTCCGAGGTGAGTAGGTAGATGTGTTGAATCTCGCGTTGTTTGAGGTCGGCGATCAGGGTGGTAAAGTTGGTGACGGTATCGACAGCTCGGTTGTCGAGATGCAGGCGCTGTTCGCGAACTCCAGCTTGGTGGAAGATGGCGCGAGATCGCGCGTGAGGCATTCCAGAAGAAACCCAAATCTCTAAGTTTGGGTGGCTGCGCGCAAATTGAGCGGTAAATTCTTCTCGATCGAAGTCGCCGCCTAGGGTGAGAATGGCTTGGGGATCGGGAGATTGGAGGCGTGCTTGGGTGAGTTGCCAGGCGATCGCGGCGCTCATGCCAAAAATGAATAATCCAATGCTAGAAGCCGCAGTAATGAGGATAGAGCGGACGGAGATCGATTTCTTCACTTCATCGCTTCAATGCCAATAGCACCATCATAACTAGCTTCATTTTCAACGTCAGCAAATCGCGGATCTCTCCAGTCGCCATAGCGACACAAGCGCGTATTTTTGAAACCCTGTCGCTCAAAAGCTGTGGTAAGGGAAGCATCATCCCACATCCACTGATGGCGGTGGTTGGCAAAAGCTTCGCGAAGGCGATAGTAGAGGTTGCGTCGCGTTCCTTGATGGCCGAGACAAGACACTTCCATGAAGTTCGCGGCCGCACGATCTCGCAGTTGGCCATTCTGTCGTTGAACTAAATACTGTTTTGCATATTGTTCCAAGTCGGGGACAACTGCGCGGAAGGTTCCCCCCGGTTTCAAATATCCGTACAAGTTTTGCATCGCCACCTGAAAATCTAAAATGCTCAGATGCTCTAGAACGTGAGAAGCATAAATGAGGTCGCAACTATTAGGGCTAATTTTCAACCCCGTAACAATATTTCCATACTCAACAAGGTCGGGCCACTTTGGCCCTTTGAGAGCCGAACAAATTGACCGACCCACAATCGGAATTTGAGAAATTCTTAAACTCGGAGACGCATCAACATTTTTCCAACTATCGGCAACAATTAAGCCGCAACCAACATGCAAACAGAGGTTTGTTTGGGACATTCTATTTTAAGTAAGATCGATCGGCGGCAGAAAAAGATAGAACTGAATTCATATTTCCGTTTTTTATCTCAAACCCAAAAGGCGAACAATTCATCGTTTGCGACCTACAAAGAAAATAGTACTGTTAAAATACTTTCCTAAGCTGGAAAAAGGAGAGAAAAATGTTCGCTCGATCGCAATTTGATCGTTCAACAGTTTTTCAATTGTCCGATAATCAAATCCTTTATGACTTCTCATTTCTGCATTTTCAGAGTGAGAAGAGGGAAAACAGGCTGCATCCCAAAGGATTGTGGCTGCGAATAATTCTGGCAGGGTATATCGTTCGTAGCCATACCGTCCTTTAAGGTTCGCTAAATACCGACCGAGTTGTTTGAGTAAGAGCGAAGGCCCGATTTCGATCGGCACGGAAATAATAATTTTAGCTTCCACACGACAATACTGTAGCATTTGAGCGAGCGTAGCTTCAGCATTGCCAACGTGTTCTAGAGTTTCCGTACACAACAAAAGGTCGCAACTGTTAGGAGAAATTGTTGAAGCCATTGCGTCTGGCTGGCAAAATTGAAAGTCTTGAGTTTCGCTAAAAATTTCCTGACAAGCTAATAGCATATGGGGAGCAATGTCAACCCCAAATCCTGACTGAATTACCCCTTTTTCCCAAGCCGTTTTCAGCAGCCAGCCATCGCCGCAACCATAGTCTAGGACGCAATGATATTGGCGATTGTCGAGGAGTTTGAGAACTCGATTGAAGCGCGATTGATGTGCGAGTCGCGTCATGGAATTGCCTTGTTGAAGCAGGCGTTGGGAATAGGACATTTTCGATCTTCAATTAAACTGCGTGGGTAGGGGTTTGTTGTTAACAATGGCTTGATAGGCAGCAGCAAGCTGAGGAGCGATCGCGTCCCAAGAGTAACGCCGGCGGACGAGGCGACGGCCGTTGGTTCCGAGTTGGCGGCGGAGATTTGGGGAAGACAGGAACTGCGCGATCGCGGCCCCAAATGCATCGCTGTCCGCGTCAGCGATCGCACCGGCATTTGCGCATTCGACTTCCGGAGCAATTTGTACGCCAGGGGTAATGATAACGGGGAGTTCGGCGGCCATGGCTTCAGCGACCGCGATCGCAAAATTTTCGGAATAGGACGGCAGAACAAAAAGATCGCTCCCTTGCAAGAGAAAATCTTTATCGCTTCCCGTCACAAAGCCAGCGAAGGAAACGCGATCGCTCCAGCCAAAATTCGCGACTGTCATTTTGAGCCGATCGATATAATCAGTTTCGCCAGAACCGGCAAAAATGAGATGGAAATCGCGGATTTCACTCGTCTCTTTTAAAATTTCTAAAAGGCGATCGGGACGCTTTTTATAGTGCAGGCGAGACAGAAATAAAATTATTGGCGTTTCTGAGGCAATTCCGTACAAAGAACGCAGATCTTGCGCGGCATTGGGAAGTAGCTGGGGAAGGCGAACGCCTAACGGTAAATCAAGGGTTGGCGTGGAAACGCCAAAACTTCGCACGTCTTTGACTTCCCCCGCGGAAGTACAGTGAATTGCCGCTGCTCGATTGAGATTGCGGCGCTCGATTAGCCACGAGTATACCTGTTTTTTGCGCTGACTTTGAGCTAGGGCCCAAGGAGAGAGCTGGCCCATAGCTCGGACAGTATAGGGAACGTTTTGAGAGCGCGCGATCGCTCCCGCACAAGTCGAGGCATAAGAAAAAAGATAGTGGTTATCTAAAATATCGTAATTGCGAAGATTCTTCCACAACCAGTGCGTCAACTCTCCCGAAAAAACAAATCCTTTATCCGCGCCAATACTCTTCATTTCAAACGGCGTAGAAAACTGAGGAAAAAAGCGCGCGGGAGCGCCTCGATAATCGGTTAATTGATTCAAAGGAACGTCTAAAACTTCTTGTGCATTGTCATTCGTCGTGGCAATTTCGGCCTCCACGCCACAGTTTCGCAACGCTTTCACCAAATTTAAAACCACTTCTGTTGGCCCGCCTCTTGCCGAACCCACAGATGTCGTAACGTGCAGTACTTTTAAGGACATATTTTAAAATTCAGTCTTTGCGATCGAAAAATTTAGATAAGATGGCATATAAATCTGGCTTGATGTTTATCGGCGGCGCGCTTCATTCGATTCAATAATACTTTTAAAAGGTTCGCCTGGGTTTGCAGATTTTTCAAACACTAGAAAAACATAAAAAGAAGAATTCTGAAGTTTGTAAAATAGAGACTATATGTTCATAAATAACTAGCCTTAATTTTATCTGACTTTCCTCAAGTTGTCCAAAACCAACTCATCTATCTGCCTAGTGAAAAAGTAAAGAGTAGGGAAAATTTTAACACCCGTAACTAATTTTAAACTTTATTACTTTGAAATCCAAATCAAAAAAAGTAAAAATAATAAGTTCAGTATGAGAGTAATTAGCATTCCTCCAGCGATGTCTTGAAGTAGCGCCCATTTTTTTTTCAGTGCCGAATAGCCAAGAAAAGGAAATAAGTAAATCATTTGGGAAATTCCGATTGTGCAGCCGATTATTCCTAACACATCAATGAGTGGCGAGCGGCAGCAAAGCCAGCGATTTGGATTTCCAGGTTCATAATAAAGTATAAATGGCACAATCCCGATGACAGCAATCAAGACATTAATAGAGATAATTAACTCAATGGTTGAAGAATTATTCTTTTTTTTCACGATTTGATCGACCCAATTGAAAACACGAGCCACTCAAAAATTAACTCATTTTTTCTGTTTGTAATTGCAAATTGAGTAATTCAGACAAACATTTTTTGTAATTTTCAAATCCATAAAATTCAATAACTTTTTGTCTTAATACTTCCGGTTGATAAAGAAGAGAATTGGGATAAGTTTTGTTCAGAATTTCAATGATTGTCGTTGCAATAGCCCCAACATCATCGGGATCGACGAGAGCGCCTAAGTCTCCATTTTTGAGCGCATCAATTGCACCATCGCGATTGCCCCCCAGAACAGGTTTTCCACAGGCCAGAGCCTCTAGGTAAACAATACCAAATCCTTCTCCTTGACTGGGCATCGCAAAAACATCGCAGAGGTTGTAGTGTTTGACAAGATCTTCGTCTGGGACGAAGCCGGCGAGAATAACGCAATCTTGTAAATTGAGCTGTTCGATTAACTGCTCGATCCGAGGGCGATCGTTCCCTTGACCGACCAGAATGTAACAAATATCGGGGAGTTGAGCGCGAATTTTGGGCAGCGACTGGATGATTTTATCGTAGCCTTTGTACTGCTCTTTTTCATCAAGGCGAGCAACGGTTAAAATAACGGGTCGATCGGCTTTTAAGCGATAGCGATGGAGTAACTTTTGGGGTTTCGGGGAAATTTTGAATCGACTGGCATCAAAAGTATTTGGGAGCAGGGCAATTTTCGCCGGTTCGAGGTTTTGTTCTTTCAGGAGGCGATCGCGCGTGTAGTGACTCACGGCTAAAATGCGATCGGCATGGCACAAGGCTCGCTGTAAAGCCGGTCGCTGGATATTCCAAGCTTCGATCCCGTGAGCGACTCCCCAATAAGGAATGCCTAACAGCCGCTTGAGCCAGTAGCTCGCCAGCGTAAAATTCAGGTGAGTGGCGATAATTAAATTCGGCGGGTTCCAGAGTCCGAACCACAAAATTTGAGCGGCAAAAAACCAGGTTCTCAACGCCAGCGGAACGCCACCGGCAAAATGAAAATTGAGATTCTGGAGTTGAGCAAATTCTGGCGAGGGCTGAGTATCATGTTTGATAAAAATACGATATTGATTTTGGGGCGAGATGCAAATCAGCGCTTTGAGGAAAAAATCGGAGTAGACCTGAATTCCTCCTTTGAACTCAAAAATATTGGGAAACCAGAGGTGAAGCGTCTTGGGTGCAGTCGCGTTTTTCATAATGAATTGAGGCACAGATGCAGTCCGGTCGCCAGAGATGAATTCCGATTGCGCTCGATCGTCTTTGGGTTTGGAAAATCTCGGCTTAAAGATGGGGAAACTCTAACGGGATTTTACCCATTAATCCTTTGCGAAAATCATTTAAGAGTAAAACTGCCACTCGTTCCACATCTCCTCGATAGCGCTTGTGGGCTAGGTTATAAATGTATTCTTCGCCGGTCTGACCGGTGAGGTCAAGGTGGTAGCGAGATTGAAGAACATCAGCTTGCTCACATTGGGAGAGTACATCGACCAAAGCAGCCGCAACTCGTTGATTATCATAGGCAGCTTCGCCAATATCTTCACAGATTGCTAGTTTAACAGCATCATCTTGATTGTCCAGTCGCCAGGGAATGACTCCCGGCGCGTCTAGCAGTTCGATTTCGCTCGATATCCGCACCCATTGAAGTTGGCGCGTCACCCCCGCACGCCGAGCGCTTTTGACAGCTTTGCGACCCACCAAGCGGTTAATCAGAGCGGATTTGCCAACGTTGGGAAACCCAATGACGACGGCGCGGACGGGACGCGGCCGCAGGCCGCGATCGCGCCGCCGTTGGTTCATTGCCACTTCTGCTGTTCGGGCCGCTTTCACAACAGCGATCGCCCCCTTCCCTTGCTTGGCATTTGTCCAATAGGGAGACTCGCCTTGTGCCTCAAACCACGCCGTCCACCCTCGCCGTACGTCTGCTGGAATCATATCGGCGCGATTGATAACCAAGACCCTCGGTTTATTACCAATCCATTCCATCACTTGCGGGTGATGGGAAGCAAGGGGAATTCGCGCATCCAAGATTTCTAAAACGACATCAACTCGCTTCAGTTGTTCTTTGAGCTGGCGTTCGGCTTTGGCGATATGGCCGGGATACCATTGAATGGGGGGACGGGTTACTTCAGTCATCAGTTATCAGCGCCTGACGGCGAGGGAGTAGGGAATAGGGAGTAGGGAATAGGGGCAAATCCACGCCGAAAAAGAACGGCAGAAATTTAGGTAATCCCCATCGTACAGAGGTTTTAGGAGTTGAGCGCGATTTTTAGTTTCACCAAGAGTGACGACCCTCAAATTATCGGTCGCGACATGATGGTTTGAGGAAAGGAACTGAAAAATTCGATCTGTCTTGCCGAGTGTTCCCCCTTACCCCTTTTCTATTCTTCATCCAAACGGCGTTTCAACGGCGATTTGTAGGTGAAGGTTAAGGTATTGCCGCTGTCAATCGTTTGACGCATTTCTCGATACATCTCATAGTTGCCAACGCCGCTTAAGCTAACCCATCCCCTCGCTCGCGTCAAAGCCACAAACAATTGATTGCGGAGGCTTACCTCGCTTTCGTTGCGTGCAATTTGCTCCAGGCCGATAATATAAACCATATCCGCTTCGTTCCCCTTAGCGCGAGGGATGCGAGAAATCGTCACGCCGCCATCGAACCAGAAGCGATCGGGATCTCGCTGGGGATATTTGGGGTTAATTTCATTTAAATGCAGCGCTGTTGGAATATAAATATCAATTCCTCGTTCGCTTAGAAAATTAGCCGTTCTATTTTCCAGTTCGATCGCATCGTAAGCCGTGCCTAAAATAATGACGAGAATATCTCGACTGGGATTTAACCGATCTACTTCGAGGTTGTCGCGAATGTTAGCAGCCAGCGCTTCTAACTCTTCTTGGCGGGTGCTATAGGTTTCAAACTCTAAAACCGGCTCTCCCCACAACTCTTCGACCGGGTTTGGGGCCGTTTCTGAGGGACGATGTAGCACGATCTGCTGTCCCGATCTGAACTGACCGCTCACCTCGTACCCAATTGCACGCCACTCATCCGCACGGGTAATTCCTGAGAGCATTCCTCCCGGACGCAACAACCCCATCCCAATCCCGTGAGCGGCAGTCAGAATTGTACTGGGCGTTCGGTAACAACGGCGCATAATTTCGGATTTTTGAATGCCACCTTGATAGGCTCCGCTCAAAGCCGTTCGCCAAACTGAGTCGTTTCCAAATAACTCTTTGGCCGTGGGAATTTTTAAGCTGTCTAAACTTTGGACTTCATCGTACGCCCAAATCAACCGCCGCTGTTCGGGATGCTCTGGATCGGAAGGTCGCAGCGCTTGGTACGCCAACCAATAAATCGGTTGTTTATCTTGAAACTTCAGAGCATCCTCAACCACAAAATCTTGCCCCTCATCGATGAGAATGGCATCAAAAATTGGCTCAATTGCGGTTTCTTCTAACAAGCGCTTGCAGAGTTCGGCTAAACCTTTAATCGGTTGCTTCGTCGCCACGGCTCCTGGCGTTCTGGGCCGCATTCCTTGGGCGGCGCAAAGAGTACTGTAGAATCCAGGTTGTTGTTTGGCTCCCCAAGCGTGCAGCACTTTGAGCTTATTATTTTTGTTGGGATCGTAAGCGACCTCGCCATTGCTGAAGCGGCGCATCCACCGATCGACGACCGTCACGATCGCGTCGTAGAGCGATCGTGTGAAGAAGACGAGGGCAATCTCCCAGTCGGGATGTTTAAAGTGCATGTGAGCGGCTTTTTGGCAGAGCAAGATGGTTTTTCCAGAGCCAGCCGTACCGCGAATGCGCTGCAAGCTGGGGGGGATTTCTTTGCCAATTCGTTCTTGTTGCAGGTCGAGGTCGTAGAGGTTTTCTCGCAGCAGTTCCAGCACGGCGGAGCGAGTTTCGCTGTTGGTGCGGCGATCGCGCGGCCGCTTTCGGAGGACGGACGTGCCGCTAATGGCGGCGAGTAAGGCTTGCCATTGTTCCTCATTTAAGCCTTCGCCGGGAACGATCGCATCCGCATTTTCCAGACGTTCGAGCAGTCGATCGGGAGCGAGTTGGTCTTGAAAGAGGAGGGGAACGGTGCTGGGTCGCTCTCCCTCTCGATCCGCTGAGATCGACGGGAGAGCAATGAAAGCGCGTCCGTTAACCTTGCGCCATAGTGCTGACTCGCGATCGCAGTACCCCATAATGGCTTGTAATTGCTGCCGCACGAGGTCTTCTGCTGGCCAGTCCTGGGAATCGGGAACGCTTTCTTGTACGGTTATAACGATTAATCCAAGTTCGCGATCGGCCACTAAGATATCCGGCTCTCGGCGCTGTTCCCCCACCTGCGAAAATAGAGGATAGCGCCAGTACCCCACGCAATCTCGGCTCGCAAATGCTTCTTGCACCGCATCCCAAACGATTTGGCTAGCTTCGTCTGCAATTGCTTCTGACGTAATAAACCGGCGATCGCGATCGTTCATGAGCAAAGTTCCTTCGAGCGGAGGGTTGGCAGTACAAAGCTTGCAGCACAACTATATCAGCTCCTAATCCCGTCTGTTTTAGGAGGTCTGAGAAACCTGTCAAAAATTTTAGAATCTGTTGAGCAGCCAGATCGCGATCGCGCAAAAGACAACGAGCGCAATGAGTTTGGGTAATTTGATAACCACAAACGCAACGCAAATAACAGCAATAAAAAACAAAGCGACCTGAAGCAACCAAGCGAAAAGGCGAACAAGAAAATTGCGACGAGACCCCTGAGTCTGTAGGGCAAGAGGCCCCTTATATTGCAGCCATCCATAGAAGAGTTGCAGGCCGCGATCGACTATTTTATACTTCCAATTTCGGCGCACTCGGAAGGCACGACTTCCCAGCAAAGTATTCACAATATCTCGGAAAACAAGGGCAGCGCGAGCGGCTAAATTAACGAGGATAATGGAGGGAAGATTGTCGAGTAATTTTTCTTCTCCAACCTTGTATTGGTCGCGGAAAAATTGCTCTTTACTGTTGCCGAAATCTGACAGCGACTCCTTCGCTAAGGTGGCAGCGGCGATCGCGCTCACATTCTTTTCAAAGTAGCCGGGAACGGGATTATATTTCGGTTTTGGATTTTGGCTGTCAAAGCGATCGCTCGTTGGTTCGCGTTCGGACTGCAGGTTCCAGTCAATTTGCTCGGCAATCTCGTCGAGAATGACTTCTTGGAGATCGGTGCGGATAATCGCTCGATGGCCTTCCATCACAAAGTCATTAATAATTCCGCGCAAATCTCCATCGGAGAGGCGATCGACGGCGAGCAAACGATCGAGATGCGCTTTGAGTTTTTCAATTTTTTTGCGATCGTCAAGCTTGGGAAAAGATTCTTGGATTAAAAACTCAAAATACCGCTCTTTAAACGCATTAAATTCATCCGTTCCGGCTGCGGTCGAAATCCCATGCTCTTGTGCCTGACGCTTGAGAAATTTAGGGAAATGAGTTAAAGATTCGCGGGTTAAGAGCGACTCTAGCAAGCGATTGAGTCCGTCCAGTCGCCCCCACAGAATATCGTTCGCTCGCCAAGATTTCTTGAAAAAACCGCCAAATGCCGCTAAAGTATCGCCAGCTAATTTGTCCTCCAATCCTTTCCCTTTGCCCATCCCCAACTTAGAATCATCAGGACTAATGCGAATTGTTTTGATGGGCTGCTTTTCGCGAACATCTGTTAAGTATTCAAAGGGATATAAGAGCTTGTCAATGGTTTTGAACTCGACGAAGCATTTTTTGAGAAAACGCTTCCGGTCTGCAGAAAGATTGCTATTGGCGATCGCGTAAATTGAGGCAGCTTCGAGGTAGCGCAAAAAGCTGTGGCTATTGCGTTTGACTTCGGTATCAAAGATTTTTTGTAAAACGGTATCGGCGCGATCGCCAAACTTGTCAAAGTTCGCTTTTTGTTGAAATTGTCGGTAAATCTGATTGAGCTGGCCTCGATCTAACCAATTTCGCACCTCTGGCGTAAGCTGTGCGTAGTCTCCTGGCGTACTTAATTTCTTGGCAACTTTCGGCAAGCCTTGTAGCGTTTGTTGTAAAGTGTTAGCTGCTGTCTGAGCGTCTTCGGGTAATTCAACGGTAATAACATCGAGCAAGAAGCGATGGAGTTGAATGAGATGAGCGTAAATTCCATTCCGCAAAACCTTATTATTTTCCTGGCGATCGCTCGTTTTGTAAGTTCGGATTAACTCTTGGAAATAATTTCTCACCGCCGCACAGCTTAACAACTTTTCCAATGTGGCTTGGAGAATTTCTAAGAGTTTAATATTGCGATTGAGGCGTTCTGCGAGCAAGCGCAACCTTTTGTAGTCTGCCAAACATTCAGCTTCGGTGAGATGCGTCTCTACTGCTTCATCCATCAGTTGATGAATTTTTTGCACGATGTAAAAGTGCTTTCTGAGAGCATAATCAAGATCGAGATCGCGAATTTGCTCGCTAATCGATTGGAGGTGAAGATCTTGTTCGCTGCTTTCTCCTTCGGTAATTGGTTGAATTAACAATTCGGCGATTTCAGCAAGGAGCGTTTGCTGGTTATTGTATTCGGAATAGGTTGCACTCACCCGATCCATCGCAAAAATAGGCGGGAGAACGCGATCGCGCAAGCTAAATAATCGACTGCGCCAGTAAACGCGATCGGGAAATCCTTGAATAATTTCCATCGCCATTTCGTGACTTTCTTGAATTGCTTTTCGGGCAATTTCTTGAGTTTGTTCGGTGGTTTTCTCAACAACTGCTTGCAATTTTTCTAGCGTTTCGCGATCGACAGATTCTCCTTTTCTTAACCCTTCGCTGGCAACTTTATCGAGATCTTCTTGTGCTGTCTCCTCGATTTCTTGAACTTTTTTTCGGCTTTTTTTTGCAATTTCTTCCCCTTGGCGAGTTCCCGAAAATAAGACGGGCGAAGGCTCTTTAAGGTTCTTCTTATCAATGGAGAGTTGAATCTCTTCGGCATTGTCTAGCAACGCATGGTAGCGCTTCACTTTCTCGTTGTGCTTTTTAATCAGTTTGAGATCGTTCGCAATACTCTCATAACTGGGCATTCCCACCAAAGAATCTTGCACCACTTGCCAAATATTAGGTCGAGGCATTGTCCGGAATGTTTTGCTTCCGGCGAGGCGATCGGGACTGGGATCGATATAAAATAATTTTCGCGCGATCGGACGATTTGCCATGCGATAATAAATGGCATTAATCGTGTGGGTAAAAGGACGATTGTCCAACACGCCGCCATCAACAAAATGGAGCTGATAGTCTCTATCTTCGAGGTCTTCCGGTAAAATTCGATTGTTCAACCACCCCCAATAAACAAGGTCTTTATCTTCGCGATTTTCAGGTTGAAAATCTTTGAGTTTGACGGTCACAACGGGGAAAGCAACAGGAAAACAAGAGGTAATTCGACAGAGTTTTCCTAAAGCTTTATAGGCAATGTTGTTCTTATCGCTGCCGTCCCCTTGGGGGACAAACGGATTCTTGCGACCTTGACGATATTTGAGGTGAAACATGGCGCGATGTTCTTTCACCTCAATTGTGGCTCCTGTATCGTCAAAGAGGGAGTAAATTCGTCCGAGAATGTCGGTTCCAGTCACGAATAAGTCTAACTCTTTGGTGGGGGAAAGCCACTCACCGTCAGGAGCCGTTGTTTTCTTTTTCAGACCGTCAGCAAAAGCTTTTTGCAGTTCGGTTTGATAGTAGTCTGCTCCGTCTAGGAGGGATTCGCGATCGCGCGGTTTGTTCCCCAGAATGGGATGGTGTAGAAGTTTGCGAATATTGCCACTTTCTCGCCAAATTTGAGCGAAATTGGCGAAATCCACCACTTCTTCTTGATTGGTTTCTTCGTTTCTCTGGGAATTGGCGATCGCAAAACTCAGTAACACGCCATTGATCCCGCCAGCGGAGGTTCCAGAGATAATATCCACGACAATATCCGCATCGGTCAGTGCTTTGACCAGCTTGTAGACTCCCCGTCCCCGCACGGCATTGTAAAATTCCCGACAAATCCCATTCATGTAGATTGCCAGGGCCACGCCACCGTAAACGACCAAACCAAGGCGCTGTTCCCGGCGAAACTCTTGGGGTTTTTCCAACTTTAATTCAGACATAAGGATTCTCTGTTGTAGATGCAGCGATCGCTCATTATTTCAACGATCCTACTGATTGACGCTTTCAAGCGATTTCTTTACAAAAAATCAAGCACTGCTTTTTGTATCGGTATCTCAGAGCCTCATTTTACGTTACACTTCGACTTTCATTCGTGCGAGGAAATTTTCCGAAGGTTGCACCCGTCATGAAGATTCTGTCAGTTTTAAAATTTCCTTCGCTTTTGCTAAAACTTCTTTGGGACGGAAAGGTTTAGTGATGTACAAATCTGCCCCAACTGCCATACCGCTTTGACGATCGAACTCCTGTCCTTTCGCCGTCAGCATGACGATCGAAACGTCTTTCAGGTCGAGTTCGTTCTTAACAATACTGCAAACTTCGAGTCCGCTCATTTTGGGCATCATGACATCAAGAAAGACCAAATTTGGTTGCTCGACTTTAATCGTTTCCAGAGCTTCTACTCCATCTTTTGCAGTCAGTAGACTAACTCCATATTCTTCTTCAAGAACATCGAGAGCTTGTTCCATGAGAATTAGAATATTAGGTTCGTCATCAACAATTAGAACTTTGAGCTTCACATCTACTCCTGTGATTTAATTCAATTGAGCGATCGGTTTTCTGACTCAAAGTCAACTGGTAAGGAAGTCTAAAAATATCCACAGTTTATGCAAGCGAAAACGCTAAGATTTGGAAAATTAAAGTTTTATCCGAACAATCAGCCCTTCAATTAAATTTGAAAAATTCGGGAATTTGTAGGCTGCAATATTCATTTGATGTTCGCACAGACCCAATAATCTAATGAGCGTGGTCGCTACAGGTAAGAGGAAGGCTAAAGGAGAAATTACTACCTTGACCGAGTTGGCTTTCTACCCAAATTGTACCGCCATGGTGTTCGATAATTTGCTTGCAAATCGGGAGTCCCAGACCCGTTCCTTGAGGCTTATCTGTTAGGATATCTCCAACTTGTCTAAAGCGCTCAAAAATTTTGTCGATATCGTTTGGATTGATACCAATGCCTGTGTCGCAAATGCTGATGAGGAGGTTGCGATCGCGCACCGTCGCCTGACAGATGACCGATCCTTGCGGCGTGAATTTGACGGCGTTGGAGAGAAGATTGATGATGACCTGAACGATGCGATCGCGATCTCCCTGAATCTCTGGCAGATCGGGAGCAAAATCTCGAATCAACAGCAACTCCTTTTTTTCAAACAGAGATGAGGTGGCCGCGATCGCCTGTTCGACAACCTCGATCGGACGGACGGTTTCAATATTCCAGTCCACGCGACCCGCTTCCATTTTAGAAATATCCAAGACATCGTTGATTAACGAGGTGAGTCGTTCGGCTTCGGAAATAATAATTTCAATATTGGTTGCTACTGTTCGCAGTGCTTTGCTCGTCCGCAGGTTGCGAATAGTAACCGCAGGAAAAACAGTCGCGTTGAGTTTGTCCTGAATAATTGAGGAAAACCCTAAGATTGAGGTTAAGGGCGTTCGCAGTTCGTGAGACACTGTAGCCAGAAAGTCAGTTTTCATGCGATCCACTTCTCGCTCCACGGTCACATCGCGAATCAAAATCACCGAACCCAAGCACTGCTCTCCTTCCTCTCCCTCCGCGTCCTTCTGAATGCTGGTGGCTAGTGCTTGACCGACGCGATTATGACTCAGCTCAACTTCGATAGCGACCATTTCTGCATCTTGGCGTTCGGCCTTTTCCGTCAACATGGCGAGATCGAGCGGAAAAGATTCGGCCAAACTCTGTCCTTTGAGGTCGGCATTGTCCAGAGCGAACATCTCTAGCAAAGCGGGATTGAAGCGAGTGATGCGGCCTAAGACATCGGTCACCAGCAACCCATCGGCTAAGTTATCGACGATGGCATTGAGATCGGCGAGGGTGGTTTGTAATTGCAGCGATCGCCGTTGGGTCTGGGCCAGCAGTCCCGCCTGTTGAATGGCCACACCTAAGTTAGCAGCGATTTTGGTCGCAAATTCAATTTCCACTGCTTGCCATTGACGCGGCCCCGAACATTGGTGAATACAAAGCAGTCCCCACAGTATGTCACCTTTAAACAAGGGAGCCACAAGATTTGACCGCACTTGAAACCCTTCGAGCATTTCTCGATGACAGTCTCGCAACCCTGCTGTTTGAACATCGTCAACATGCCACACTTGCTGCTTTTGGTAATAGGTAGCATGTTTCTCTCCGAAGCAGCGATCGCGAACTTTAAGCGCTATAGCCGACACGAATTTAGCCGCCACATCTTCTGAAATACATTCTCCACTTTTCCAGTTCGAACCCGGATCGAAACGAAACACGGCAACCCGATCCGTATTGAGCAATTGTCGAATCTCTGTTGTTGCCGTTTGGAAAATAGTTTCTAAGTCTAAGGTTTGGCGAATTTTATCAATGACTAAAGCTGATGCTCTTTCTCGTTCGGCCTCTTGGAGCAACTCTTCCGATCGTTGTTTGAGCTGAGCGGTGAGAGCGGTCTGCAACTCTTCCTTACGCTGTGCTGTTTGAGAGAGAAATTCGGCTTGTTGAATCGCTATGCTTAATTGAGCGCCAATTTGTTCGGCAAATTCAACTTCTGATTCTTGCCATTGGCGAGGACGCTGGCATTGATGAATGCAGAGCAGTCCCCAGAGATAAGTTCCTTGAAGTAGCGGCACGACCAGATTCGCTCGAACTTGGAACTGAGCTAAAATCTCGACATGGCAATCGCTCAATCCCGCATCATTAATGTCGGCAACGGCTTGTATTCGACCCTTCGCGTAGTCAGGAGCAAAGCGCTCGCCAAAACAACTATCGTAAACTTTTTGCGCCATGGCGGAAGTCCACCCGTCACTCACCGCTTCTGCGACAAATTCCCCCTCATCTTTCTGTTCTGTGTTGAAGCGAAAGACACCGACGCGATCGGCTTTGAGTAATTGCCGAACTTCCTGCGCTGTGGTGGTGAAAACGGTATCGAGATCGAGCGGCCTTCGGATTTTATCGATAATTGCGGCGACTGCCCTTTCTCGCTCGACTGAGGCCGCAAGCTGTTCTGACTTGAACCGCAACTTGACGACAGAAGCAGCCTGCCGAACGGCAACTCCAAATTGATTGCCAATTTGAACTAAAAGATCGATCTCGGCTTGTTCCCAATGACGAATGCGATCGTTTTGATAGGCACCCAGCAATCCCCATAGTTCTTCTCCGGAAAAGACGGGAACGACGCAAAAGGCTTTGACTTGGAACTGTTCGAGAATTTCTTGGTGGCAATCAGTCAGGTCAGCCGTGTAGATATCTTCCACTACGAAGGTTTCCCCATTTCGATACCTTCCCCCCTGGGTTTCTTGGAGATGAGTATCTTCCCAAACAGTTTTGATGCTCGGGCCGACGAGGGGATTCCAACCTTCAGCGACGGACTCAAAAATAAATTCCCCACTCCAATTGGGATAAAAACGGTAGATGGCGACGCGATCGACCCCCAACAATTGCCGAACTTCCTGAGTGGTTCTAGAAAAAATTGTTTCTAAATCGAGCGATCGCCGAATTTTCTCGATTGCGGTCGCGACGGTTTTCTCTCGCTCTACGGCTTTGGATACTGCGCTGGTCAAATGTTCGGATTGGTTTTGGACTTGCCGAAGGGCCTCGGCGTGCTGGACGGCTATCCCTAAATGCAAAGCGATTTGACGAATAAATTCGATTTCCGAGTCCTTCCACTGACGCGGCTGCGAACACTGGTGTAGGGTCAGCAACCCCCAAAGGCGATCGCCCCTGAGTAGCGGAACAACTAAATTGGCTTTAAATCCCAAACGTTCCACAACCGAGCGGTGGCAATCCTGGATTTCGATTTGGTCGAAGTCCTCAACGACCCACATCCGGCCCCGTTGATAATAGACCCCATGTTCCCTCGCGAAACAGTCGTCGTTAATCTGAAAGCCCAAGATCGAATGATATGGAGGGCGCACGTCCTCGGAGACGAATAGCCCCTTGCTCCAACCAACCTCCGGATCGAAGCGATAAATCCCAACGCGATCCGCATCAAGCAATTGTCGGACTTCGGTCGCTGTCGATTGAAAAATGATTTCTAAATCGAGCGATTCTCGAATTTTGGTGACAACCGCCAGCAGCGCTCTTTGCTTGGCAACTTCTGTCGGATTGCTGGCTAAATCGCTTTCGAGTCGAGCAACTTGCCGTTGCAGGTTGGCTCGTTCTTCCTCGCTGGCGTTGTATGCGGCTGTTTCTACAATCGCGTAGCGATCGCCAAATAGGGATTGCAGGGCCCGGAGCAATTTTTTCATGAATCCAAAGTCTTGGGGCGATTGTGCTTGGGGTCGCCCAGAAATCTCTTTTTCAGCTTACACGACTGGACAGACTGGCATTTTGAGAAGGTTGCGAGAGAATTGAACTCTCCCTCTTCCTCAAGCTCGCATTCAGCACAGCGCAAAGCGATCGCACAGGATCGCCTCAGAGTCGGGATCGCGCATATCAAAGCGGTAACTGCTAACCGTTCCTTCCCGCGTATCGAGAATGCTGAAAACGGCGATTTCGTTGCTGGCAATGTAGGGAAGCGATCGCCCTTCCTCGTCCTGTAGCGGTGCAATGTTAGGCGCGATCGGCTCCAAACCATTCGGATCGCCTGTTGCGGCATAGTTTTCTCGAAATCCCTCCGGCACAAACCGCTTCTCTTCCCCTACATAAGCGCCATAACTATTGCCCACATTAGAAGACTCCAGAAAATGAACTCCCGACTGGTTCTGAAAGCGGTTCCAAAGATGGGAATGACCGCAATAAACAAGCTGCACTCCGGCTGCATTCAATAAGGGTTCGATGTCGCGAATCAAGTAGTCCCGATCCTTCGGATATTCATAGCGCACCGATGTCACTTGACCGTCTGAAGTCCGCTCGATAACCGGGACGGGGTCGGTGTAGGCGGGCACAATATTAAAGCCCAGCGTGTGGAACGGATGGTGCAACATCACCACCTTGTACTGTGACTGCTGAAATTCGGGACTGCTCAGTTCCCGTACCAGCCAATTGTACTGCTCGCTGCCTTTCGCAATGGGTTCAAACATGTGCTGGCCGTACCCCCAATTTTCCGGCCGATCTAAAACGGCCTCTGACTCGCGGTAGCGACTGAGAACGCCATCTTCTAAGGTCGGCCGCTGCCAGATTCGCGTAGCGTAGAGAACCACTAAACGGACATTCCCAAAGGCGATCGCGTAATATCGCTTGCCCCCAGAAATGCTCTGAGGGAGGGAGAAAATCTCTTCGTAGGTATCTGTATTGAAAGCGTTCGCTTTCAGCCAAGCTGCTTCGATCTGAGGGTCATTGTGAGGATTGATTTGGGCGGCTCGATCCCGATAAATTTCGGCCGCGATCGCCCTTGGTAGCGGATATTTAAATTGCTCGTTTAACCCCTTCTCACTGCTGTAGCGTCCCATCACCTCGTGGTTGCCAATGGCCGCGTACAGAGGAGCGTGTTGAATTAGCTCTCCGCCTCGATACGTCGCGGTTCGACCCGCTGTTTTCAGGTGAAAATTGGCGCGACCTTGAAGACAGGGAAAAAACGCGCAACCCCGACGGTCGTCAAACCATTCCGAAGCGCGATCGGGAATGTTCGTCAAATCTCCTGCCATCCAGACCGCATCCACCCGCCCTACCGTTTCCTCCACCTTCTGAAGATTGGCCGCGACCATTGGCATCAGTTGGTGGTCGGAGGTGAGTAAAATTTTGACCGGCGTTCCAGGTGGGGGTTTGGGAGCCAGAGTAAAGGTTTTGCTGCCAATTTCCGTTCCATCTTGCCGCTGAGAGATAACCCGATAGGGAAGCCGTTCTCCAGGAGTGAGTCCCCGAACCTCAGCCTCGTGCCGCCAAATCTCGCGCGCTTGGGGAGCCAGATCGTTCCCTTCGAGAGCGACAGCCTCGCCGAAATTGGAGTGGCGATCTTCTCGAACTCTGGTTAATTTTCGGGTTACCGCGATCGCAACTCGTTCGAGGGAGTTTCCCCAGACGACGGAGTGTTGAATTCCCGCAAAATCCGTAAACCAAACCACGCGGACAGAGGTTTCACCGGGCAGTTGGAGAAAGGGATCGCTCAACAACTGAGAATGATTCATCTGTCTTCTGGCAAGAAACTCCTATGGGAAAGCGGTAGCATTTAACGGCAAGCCGTTCAATTTGCTGCCTTAATCTTATCGACCACCCAGCCAAACGTCTCCAGAACATTTTCCATTGCTGCCTCACCCGATAGGGTCGAGAGCTGAAAGTTTGGCAGCCGCTTCTCTAGAGGATTCATCGGCAACGCCAAACCAATCGAACTAAATTTATTACGAAGTTCGTGCCATTCCTCTTCGCGCTCAAAAGGAGGAAGATTGGCGTACCGATCCGACGCAATTTGCAACGTTCCGTCAATTCCCATAAAGAATAATTCCGTTCCGCGATTGGCGAGATCGACTTTCGCCGCAAAACCACCATAGGTTTCTCCTGTTCCCCAGTAAATTTGTATTAAGGGAAGGCGATCGCGACACCAGCGGTAGAGCTGCTGAACGAACGCAGCTTCATCTTCACCGTATCTAGCTCGATATTCAGACAGGAAAGAATGTTCGTCCCACTGCCGCCGTTCGCGAGTTGTACTCGATTTCTTTTGCTGCGCCTCTGCGGTTTGGCCGATGACCTTAGAAGCCAGCGTTTTCATCCCATCTTCGCTAGAAACGTACTGCTTGATTTCAACCGCTAAAACTTCAGCCGGATCGATTTGTTTGTTGAGAAATTCCACCACTCGCTGGAGTTCGGGACTAATGTACGAGGAGACGAAAACGAGGCGGACTTTACCCGCCTGTAAGTTGGTCTTCACTCGCTGCCAAAACTGTTCCTCATCTGCATTTTCCCCTAAAAAATCTTCAAAAGCTTGTTCGGGGTCGCGGTTTTGAGCGCGGCAATTGCCCTCAAAGTGGGCCAAGATCGATTCAACCGGCCAATAAACGGCTGCGTTCGCTGCATAATCGAGCATTTGACCGATGAGTTCTTGCCGTTCTTGCGGCGTGTCATTGCGTCGAACTTCAACCAGAGTCGGAATTGCTTGTCGATCGAGAAATAAGCGACTAAAAGACCATTGCTCGGAACTAATTTCTTCAGTTGAGACTCCAGCCGTACGGGTAACTAACAGCCAGCGCCTGAGCTGAGAGCGATTTGAGGATTGGACTGCTAGTAAATTGGGATATTTTTCCAGCAGTTCTTGCAATAGTGTTTCGGAGTCATAGGGTCTTTCTGCCATTTCGACCAGCCGATCGTCTTCCTGGATGAGATATATACCGCCGCTCACGCCAATTCTCCCTTTGCTGTATGATTTCGCTCTTATCATTCCTCAGAATCATTTCTCAATCGCTATGGATTGGAAAATAAGTTCCTTGGAAGATTCGTTGTGCCGGGCCGGTCATGTAAACTCGCTGGGTTTGCTCCGACCAATCAATTTTAAGGCAACCGCCGGGCAATTCAACCGTACAGGCGCGATCGCATCGTCCGGCTAGCACGCCAGCAACCACGGAGGCACAAGCTCCCGTCCCGCAGGCCAGCGTAATGCCAGCACCTCGCTCCCAAACTCGCATTTTCAGATAGTCGGGTCGAACGACTTCAATAAACTCAGTGTTGGTGCGTTGGGGAAAGACTGAGTGATTTTCAAATTGGGGGCCGAGGATGTTGAGGTCGATCCGATCGGCATCTTCGACAAACGTAATGCAGTGGGGGTTGCCCATGCTGACGCAGGTGACTTTCCAAGTTTGTCCGGCCACTTCGAGGGGGACGCTAACAACTTTTTCGGCGGAGTTGCCAAGGGTTGTAGGGATTTCTCTTGCCGACAACTGCGGCGGTCCCATGTCCACTGTCACTTGACCGCTGCCTTCGAGTTTTGGAATCATCTCTCCCGCTAGAGTCTGAATGCGATAGGACTGTCCGGCAGCGTTGATTCCTTCAAGATCCGCGATAAACTGAGCTAAGCAGCGAATGCCATTGCCGCACATTTCGGGTTCCGAACCGTCGGAGTTAAAAATTCGCATTGTATAGTCTGTGCCGTCTTGTCCGGGGAGAGCAAAGATAACCCCGTCAGCACCAATACCGAAGTGGCGATCGCACAGTTGCACGGCTTGCTCTGGAGTTGCAATGGGGTCGGGACTGTGGCGGTTGTCGATCAAGATAAAATCATTGCCGAGTCCGTGGTATTTAGTAAACTCGATGACCATAGCGCTTGCTTAACTTTTATCCTCTAGCAGAACCTTAATTATGACTGATTTTGAATTCGAGAGTGGTTTGCCCAGTTTTCGCAGAATTCAGAGCGCGATCGCCGAAAAACAAGAAATTGAACTGAAACTCCTGACGGGAGATACAATTGCCGGAAAAGTGTTCTGGCAAGATCTCCACTGTCTCTGTCTCGAAGACGAGTCTGGAGCGCAAATCATTGTCTGGCGACGGGCGATCGCCTATCTCAAGCCTAAAGCATAAAGAAGACGAGGACTGCCGTGCGAAATTCACAAGACGCGACGAAACCAACAAAACTCCAAAAGACTCGAAATTCTAGATTCCCCTGGCTCAAAACCGGTTTGACGGCGGGAGCGATCGCTACAGCTCTCTCCCTCGCAGAACCCGTGCGAGCGCTGCAAATTTGGCTGACCCCCGAAAACCCCCAGTTGGGCGATACCATCTCGGTGATTCTTCAACTGGACGATCCAAACTCGTCCCCGACAGTCAGGATGAAGGGGGAGAATTTCCCTGTCTTTCCCGCAGGAACAGGCAATCGCTATCGGGCCCTTCTCCCCACTACCCCCTTAGACTCTCCCGGACGGCTAACGATTCAAGTGACCGGAGATGGAGAGACGCGCAACTTAGCGATCGGACTGCGAAATCGCTCTTTTCCCACCCAGCGCATTCGCTTAGCTGGTGGCGGGTCGAATGCCACCGAACTCGAACTCAGTCGCGTCGCGGCCTTTAAGCAAATTGTCACCCCCGAAAAATTTTGGAGGGGCCCCTTTCTCCGACCGACATCGGGGCGCGTCTCAACCATCTTTGGGGTGCGTCGCTACTACAACGGCGTGTTTGCCCAAAACTACTACCACCGAGGAGTAGACTATGCTACCGGAACGGGTACGTCGGTTGTCGCTCCCGCCGCTGGACGAGTTGCGCTCATTGGCAGAGAGCGAGAGGGGTTTCGAGTCCACGGCAATACTGTCGGTATCGACCACGGTCAGGGAGTCCTCAGTATTTTTCTCCACCTCCATCGCATTGACGTGAGGGAGGGGGATTTCGTCAGCGCCGGCCAGCGCTTGGGGACTGTTGGCTCGACGGGCGCTTCTACCGGCCCTCATCTCCATTGGGGTCTGTACGTTCGCGGGAAAGCGGTCGATCCGGTTCCCTGGAGATTTCAAGGCATTGACTAGCGCGATCGCGCTCCCTTAAGTCTTTGAAATTTTGATGAAGCTCCGGACATCAAGACAATTTTTACCTTCTTTTGGGTAAAGATTTATGATAGAGCCATAAAGCGACCGCATATTAACAATAAGTGCATGTGAGGCGATGAGTAGTATCGAAAGGATTGTTGAACAAGCTCTGCAAGACGGCTATCTAACCCCAACAATGGAAGCTGAGGTAGGGCGAATCTGCGACACAGCTTCGGAGCTGTCGATTGAGGAGTATATGGCTCTCGATCGGCTTATGGGGTCGCTGCTGACGGGGGAAGTCGTTGCAGTGCCTCGCAAACAGTTTATTAACGTGATGGAGGAGTTGATTCTCAGCGAAGCTATTACCCGCGTTGCTGAAATTGAAGCCACGAGCGATCGCGTTCTTGATGTTGGCGATATCGCTGCCTACGCGCTGAACCGACTCCCGCCGCTGTATGCAACCACCGAAGAAGGGGCCAACTATCAGCGTCAGAAAGCCAAACAAGAGTTGCAAGAGCTAATCGATCAGCAAATCGAAGAGGCGATCGCTCGCTACCTCGACCGGCCGGATATTCATGAAGGCCGCAAGCAACTGGCAAAAGGCGACAACGATCTCTTGACTCAGATGACGAATCTGCTCAAAGATAATGCCACTCGCTTCGAGCCAAAACCCAATGCGAGTGGCGGGCGCTGAGGTCGGCGGCGATCGCGGAATGGGGAAGCGCTCAACGGCATCGAGCTAGACTCACCAGAGAGAGTTTTGCTCGGCTGGGTGCTATTTTCGCGGGTCATTGCACCAAACAAGCACGAAATTTCGATTCGCGATCGCGGAACTTTCCCGGAAATTGAGCGGTCTTGGGAGAAAGAGAAAAGGAATTGTTTCTTCGAGTAACCCATGAGTCAACCAATTTCTACATACGTATCAACGGTTGAGGTCAAAAATCCTCCAGTGTCGGTGTTGCCTGACAAACTTCCGAACTATGATTTAATTTTGCGCTGTCAGACGGGGATTCGGCCCGACCGCGCGATGTTTGCCGAACTGTTACGTCGGTATCAAACTCATGTGGATAAAATTTTGTATCATCTGGCTCCCGATTGGCAAGATCGCGCCGATCTCGCCCAGGAAGTTTGGATTCGGGTTTATCGCAATATCAAACGCCTGAACGATCCCGCAAAATTTAAAGGCTGGCTCGGCCGCATCGCCACCAATCTTTTTTACGATGAGTTGCGAAAGCGCAAGCGAGTTGCTCGTCCCCTTTCCCTAGATGCACCGCGAAAAATGCACGATGGGGAAATGAATTGGGAGATTGCCTCGGATGACCCCAGTCCGGACGATCGCTTGGCAACGCGAGAGTTTTACGATCGGTTGCAAAACGCGATCTCCGATTTACCCGAAGCGTTCCGAACAACGATCGTTCTCAGAGAAATTCAAGGACTCGCCTACGAAGAAATTGCCGAAATCACGGGCGTTTCTTTGGGAACCGTTAAATCTCGCATCGCCAGGGCAAGAGCCAGGCTACAATCTGACTTGCAACCCTACTTAGATGGGGAATAAAATGACTGATAATTAAGGGAGTGACAGAATTTCCCAAATGGTCGTTACAATTGTTAAAACCTCCAAACAAATACCCGAAAATTAGGGTGCTGTAGGGATCGCGCTTGTGAAGGTGATAGACTATGACTTCTAACTTTGAGTCCCCACGACAAATCCAAAAGCAAAGCAACGGTGGAATCAACATGGGTAGTTTTGGCAACGATGGCACTGCACAAGACGCTAGGGGCGATCGCTTTGAGCTGCTGAGCGCTTATCTCGATGGCGAAGCAACAGCGGCAGAACGCCAGCAAGTTCAGCAGTGGCTCGATACCGATCCCCACATCCAAGAACTCTACCGCCGCTTGCTCAAACTTCGCCAGGGAATGCAAACAATTCCCATTCCCGTTTCAGAGATTTCGGCTGACGACATTTCGCAACAAGTCTTCGATCGGCTCGATCGCCGCAGTTGGAAGCGAACGGCTTTGATGGGGGGGGGGGCGATCGCAGCAGCTGCTGCTGCGATCTTCTCTGGCTTGCTCATCGGCAATCCATCACCGAGCTTGCGACTGGCAGAAACTCAAACTCACGATCGCGAAGAACAAGTGGCTTCAGAAACCCTCACGATCGCGATTAATCAACCGGTGATTGAAATTCCACCCGCCGCGATTGTCTCTCCGAAAAAATCGATTGAGTTGGGTCAATAGTCCGATTCTCGCAGGCTATCCATCGTGAGCTTCATTGCCTTTTTGGGAGCGTTAGAGACGGGTTTCCTCTACGGTTTGGTGGGCTTGGGAGTTTACCTGTCCTTTCGCATTTTAGATTTTCCCGACTTGACGGTTGATGGCAGCTTTCCCCTGGGAGGGGCGATCGCGGCTGCTTTGATTGTCCGCGGGGTCAACCCCTTTGTGGCGACGGGAGCGGCCCTATGTGGCGGTGCGATCGCCGGGCTAGTGACGGCGTGGTTGAATGTACGACTCAAAATCCTCCACCTCCTGGCCAGCATTCTCACCACGATTTCTCTGTACTCCATCAATTTGAGAATTATGGGCAGGCCGAATATCGGCCTGCTCGGACAAAATACCGCGATCGCGCCCCTAGAGAATTGGTTGATTGTTCCCCTGAAAAACGCTTTTCCGGATAGTTCGCGCTGGATGAGCGGGGCAATTCTTGCCGCTTCGATGGCCGCGATCGCCCTCGCGGTCAAATTAGCGGTTGACTTTTTCCTAACGTCGCAAATGGGTCTCGCCATGCGAGCGACGGGAGCCAACCCGACAATGGCGAGAGCGCAAGGGATTTCGACGGGAGCAATGATTTTGTTAGGAATGGCAATGAGCAACGCTCTCGTCGCGTTAGCCGGAGCCTTATTTGCCCAACTCAATGGCTTTGCCGATGTCACCATGGGAGTGGGAACCATTGTTTTTGGTCTGGCTGCGGTGATTATGGGCGAAACATTTTTTCCCGCCTTAACCATTCAATGGGCAACCTTGGGCATCCTCGCGGGTTCGGTTGTGTATCGTCTTGCCGTTGCTCTGGCCTTGAATGCAGAATTCATTGGCTTGCAGACTCAAGATTTGAATTTAATTACGGCGGTTTTGGTAACCATTGCACTCGTTTTGCCCAATTATCGCGATCGCCTTAAATCCTGGTTGAGAAAGTCAGATCTTTAACGTGATTCAACTCAACGCCATTCAAGTGACCTTTAACCCCGGAACGCCTCTCGAAACGAGAGCATTAAACGGGATCGATTTGGCAATTCCGGCGGGTCAGTTTGTTACTGTCATTGGCAGTAACGGGGCGGGAAAATCAACCTTATTAAATGTTTTGAGCGGCGATATTTTGCCAAGTCGAGGGCGAGTTGCCATTGACGATCGCGATGTCACTTCCCAGCCAGCGGCGCGACGCGCTCGGCCCGTCGCGCGAGTCTTTCAAGATCCTCTCGCTGGTTCCTGCGCGAATTTAACGGTAGAAGAAAATCTCGCCCTAGCTCATCGTCGCGGCAAACCTCGCGGCTTGCGTCCGGCGCTGAACCGCCGCCTGAAAGAGCAATTTCGCGATCGCCTCGCGACTTTGGGCTTGGGGTTAGAGAAGCGCCTGAGCGATCGCATGGGTCTGCTGTCGGGCGGCCAGCGACAAGCGCTGAGCTTGCTGATGTCGGCCTTAGCACCCAGTCGAATTCTGCTACTAGACGAACACACTGCCGCTCTCGATCCAAAAACTGCCGAATACGTTCTCCAACTCACTCGCGATCTTGTCGCCGAGCGGCAATTAACCACCTTAATGGTTACCCATAGCCTTCGCCAGGCACTCGATTGTGGAGATCGCACGCTCATGTTGCACGAAGGACGCATTCTCGTTGATGTTGCGGGAGGGGAGCGGGAAGATTTAACGATCGAGGATTTGCTGCAACTCTTTGAAGCTCAACAACAACAAAAACTTGCCGACGATTCATTATTGTTAGGGTAGAAAAATAAGACGAGAGTGCAGGCTCAACTCTGTTTGAGTTCGAGAACTGCACTCTCGCTCGCTATCTCCAACGCTATTAAAATTGACAAGAGCGAAAATTGCGAACGATCGGCACTACTCGTCTTCTTCGCTACCTAATTGTTTGAGATGAATGTGCTTGCGTCCCAATGTGATTTCAAACTCATCACCGGGGCCTAAACCCATTTTTTTCGTATAGGCAGAGCCAATCAAGAGATTGCCATTTGATTGGACGCTGATTCGGAAACTTGCCGAGCGTCCTCCTCGCCCTTGCCCGTTGGCAGTGCTATCTAACTCAATGCCCTCTGCATCAATGAGAGCATTGAGAAATTTCATCATATTAACTCGTTCTATGCCATTTTTAGTGACGGTATAGTAACCGCACTCTCTGGCTTTTTCTTCTCTACTGGCTCCGTGTTTTCCTAGCTCTTCAACTTTTTTCTTGAGGTCTTCGCCGGTCAAGGGGGTAGGATTTGCTTTTTTCTTTTTATTCATCAACTTACAGCTAAAACTAACGACTGAAGGGAACGATCTATTGATTGTCTGGCCGCGAGGATAGAGACAATTGTTTGGGGGAGTTGCATTAATACAATCATAAAACTATATTACACCCAGTCAGTCCATACAAGTACAAGCAAATTAAATTATTAACGGTGGCAATTAACAAATAAATATAGGCTTTGATTTTAACAATAGAGGAAAGAAAAGATGAAGCTAACCCATCGCGGGCATTATAGCGTTAAAGCTTTGCTGGATTTAAGCCTGCAACCCAATTACGGGCCGACTTCGGTAGCGACCATTGCATCTCGCCAAAACCTACCGGCCCCTTACTTAGAAAAACTGCTGATCGAAATGCGTCGAGCGGGTTTAGTTCGATCGGTTCGAGGGGCCCAAGGGGGCTATCAATTGGCTGACGAACCGGCAAAGATTTCTCTCGGACAAATCCTTGCTTCAGTCGGAGAAACGATCGAACCGCTACCTCGATATCATCCCGATGCAACCCAAGCCGAAGATTGGGTAACATTTAGTTTATGGCAGCGCTTGCACCAAAAACTAAAAGAAGCACTGTATACGATTACCCTGGCCGACCTTTACTATGATGCTCGAAGCTGGCAAGCCGCCCAAGGAGAAGAAAGCAGTTTTGTTGTCTAAGAAACTATTGACAAAGTGAATCTTAAGGACTTGAAAACCCTAACTTGGGTGGGTTGCAGAGGCTGGCGAGGCAGAGCGTGAGTTTTCGATTGAGCGATCGCCGAACCTACCCGACAGCAGGATTGAGTTTTGACTTTACAAATAGTCTCTAAAGGAAGTCAGAACCGATCGCCTGTTGCGAAGGGACGGAGGATGCAAACAGAGAGCGATCGCTTTAATTCTGAAATCTTTTTTGACAGGTGGGGGAAAATTCTATCTAAATACATCTTCGCCTTATGCGGAAGGAGGGGATTTCGAGTTGCGATTATCGACTACAAAATTGTAGAGTGTAACACCTCAATTTTCCGAAAGAATGGGCGATTGCTGACTTGTTCGCTTTCAACTAATCGATTCGGTCACAAGGAGCTAAGAGTCTGAAAGCTGTTGTCCGTTTCAATGTTGAGCATTAAACTTATTCCTTTTCCAAAGAGTTTCTTCGGAGTCAGTTTTCGATCGGGAGCGATGGATTTGGATGGCAATGAACTGGTTTAGAGTTCGTCTGGGGTTAGCGATCGCGGCAGCTTCAGGGTTGTTTGCCTTTTGCGGGATCGCTTGGTGGGTTGGAAGTGCCTTGGTTGCGCCAGCAAGACACCCAGTCGGCGATCCCCCGAAGAACTTGCCCGTCGCATTCACCACCATCCCCAACAATTCTGGCAACCCTTTGGCTGCTTGGTACATTCCAGTGGAAAATTCACCCGCGACTCTCATCTTGCTGCATCCCCTTCGCGGCGATCGCCGCTCGATGTTGGGTCGCGCCAAGCTCTTCTTGGAGGCTGGTTATTCAGTGCTGCTCGTCGATCTGCAAGCTCATGGCGAGAGTGAGGGCGATCGCATTACCTTCGGTTATCGGGAAAGCAAAGATGTTCGAGCGATTGTTCGCTTTGTCCGCAAAACCCATCCCAATCGCAAAATTGGCATCGTCGGATGGTCTTTAGGGGGTGCGTCAGCCGTACTCGCATCCCCTTTGAATATTGATGCTCTGGTTCTCGAATCGGTTTATCCCAGCATTGCCCAAGCGGTTCGCAACCGAATCGCGATCCGCCTGGGGCCCCTGAGTAACCTGGTGTCTCCCGCCCTTTTGGTTCAGCTCAAGCCCAGACTGGGGATTGCGCCGTCTGACCTGCGTCCCATCGATCGCATCGGTCAGGTAGGCTGCCCAATTTTAATTGCATCGGGCGATCGCGATCGCCATACAACTTTAACGGAAACCCAACAACTGTTCGAGGCTGCGCGCGAACCAAAACAACTGGTCGCGTTCGAGGGGTCTGCTCACGAAGATCTCCTGGCGAAAAACCCGCAACAGTACCGAGCGCAAGTTCTCTCGTTTCTGGATGCGCGCCTACAAGCCCCCGTCGATCGGGCTTCAAACTCGCTGCCGCCCCGTGGGTTACACTAAGTTGTGGAGAGAGCTGGCGAGGGAGTTGCAAATTAGTCCGCTGCGGCTGATTTGAGGAAAGTCCGGACTCCCGAAAGGCCGCACTTGCTGGATAACGCCCAGTGCGAGCGATCGTGAGGAGAGTGCCACAGAAACATACCGCCTAAAGCCGCAATCGCAGCTTGGGTAAGGGTGCAAAGGTGCGGTAAGAGCGCACCAGCAGTATCGAGAGGTACTGGCTCGGTAAACCCCGGTGGGGAGCAAGGTCGGAGGGACTAGGGTTGGCCTTTTTCCCGTCCCGCTCGATAGAGAACCGCTTGAGGTGGCTGGTAACAGACATCCCAGATAGATAACTCCCCTCTCAACTGAGTGCAGTTGGGAGAACAGAACCCGGCTTATGTCCAACTCTCTCCCTTATCTTCATTTCTCGATTTCATGCTGCAAGATCCTCGGCGATCCAAACAATTAGAAATTCTGGCACAAAAGTTAGGGTTGCCCAACACGGCGGCGATCGATCTGTCGCTGTTGGATTTAGCGTTGACCCATCCGAGCATTTCTAAACCAGAAAACTACGAGCAGCTTGAGTTTTTGGGCGATGCGGTGGTGCGCTTGGTCGCTTCTGAAGTCTTGCTCGAAACCTATCCAGACGCTTCGGTGGGAGAGTTTGCGGCCATTCGGTCGATTTTGGTGAGCGATCGCCAACTCGCGAACTTTGCTCAGAGGTACGGCCTCGATCGCTACTTGTTGGTTTCCCCTGGTACGGCTGGAGACAAGGCCGGGCGGCAATCTCGCCTTGCAGATGCGTTTGAAGCCGTTCTCGGCGCGCTCTATCTCAGCACAAAAAGTACCGAACTTGTTCGTCCTTGGCTCGACCCCATTCTCAAAGATAAAGCCGTTGAAGTTCGCAACGACCCGGCACTGTACAACTATAAAGATGCCCTACAGGAATGGACGCAAGGACGCTATAAGTGCTTGCCCCAGTACCGCGTGCGAGAAACGGGAACGGGTCACGGCGATCCCGATCGCTTTACGGCTGAAGTGTGGTTGCGAGATCGGCATTTGGGACAAGGGACGGGGCGCTCGAAAAAGGCAGCGGAACGAGCGGCCGCCAAGGCCGCTTTTCTTGCCGTGACCCTCTCGCCGTCAGGTGCTGATAACTGAGAAGAGCGAAACGAAAATTCTGAAAAGGGCAGGGAGACCCAGCCCCTACTCTGAATTCTGAACTCACAACCCTATTCCCTCGCCGTCAGGCGCTGATAACTGAAATGACCTTACTGATTGCAGGAACCGATACCGAAGTTGGCAAAACCGTTTTAACCACTGCTTTGGTTGCTTATTGGCACAAGTACTATGTTCCGAAAACCTTGGGGTTAATGAAACTGGTCCAGGCCGGGAAAGGCGATCGCGAACTATACGAACAGCTCTTTACGCTCCAGCAACCGCCCCACACCTTAGCCCCCCTTTACTTTAAAACCCCCGTTGCGCCCCCCATTGCAGCCCGACAGGAAGGACAACCCCTTGACTTGGGCAAAGTGTGGCAAGCGTCGATCGCGCTCCAGCAAGGGCGAGAATTCGTTCTGGTTGAAGCATTGGGGGGGTTGGGTTCCCCCGTCACCGAAGAATTAACGGTTGCCGATGTTGCCAGAGATTGGCGCTGGGAGGTCGTTCTCGTGGTTCCTGTTAAACTGGGCGCGATCGCCCAAACCGTTGCCAATGTTGCCCTTGCGCGTCACTACAACGTTCAGCTCAAAGGGATCGTCCTCAACTGTCTCGAACCCACCACCAGCGATCGCCTTGCAGATTGGACTCCAATCGATCTGATTCAGTCGTTGACTGGCACTCCCGTTCTGGGGGTTGTCCCTCACCTGAGCGATCCCACTGACATTAATGCTTTAGCTCAAGTGGCTTCTCAATTAGCGTTGGAGCAAATTCTGCCCCGACAGTTGCCGATGGGGGTTTAATTTGAAGGCTCGGTTCTTTGGGCGATCGCGCGTTCGCGCAAGTAGAAAAAGAGCGGCAACCCGCAAGACAGGCCAATCCCCAAAGTCAGCACGAGATACAGCAGCAACCAGCGTTGCGAGAGTCCCAAGCGTCGCAGTTCGATTGCCGCAAAGCAGAAAAAGACTAACGAGGAAATGAGGAAATCGGCAGTTAAGCCAGCAACAGCACCATTGGCAAAGAGGGTCTGGAAAAATGTGCTGAGTGAGAATCCATTGTGGAGAAAGAAATTCGCAAGCAAACACCATGGAATCGTCGAACCCGCGATCGCGAGGAGCAGATAAAGGGTTTGCGCTGTTTTTCCTTGACTGATAGACGGGAGATCGGCGTTCAATTGCGTTGATTTGGACATCGGTTTTAACCATCCTGTTCGATCTTCGGACAGCTTTGTTTAACACATCATTTCAAACTTGAGACGCAACCCACTGTTTTAGCGTTTCTGTCACCTCATCTAAGGGGATCTCCTGGGCTTTTTTCGTCGCGCGTTCGACAACTTCGACTTTCCCCGTTTTCAAAGAGCGTCCGGTGACAATGCGATAGGGGATACCAATTAAATCAGCATCTTTGAATTTAACGCCAGCGCGTTCCTTGCGGTCGTCGAGGAGGGTTTCGATCCCGGCTTGATTTAGATCTGTGTAGAGTTTTTCTGCGGCTTCCATTGCTTGGCTGTCGTTAATGTTTGGAACGACAATGATGGCGTGGTAGGGCGCGATCGCGACGGGCCAAATAATCCCGTCTTTATCGTGAGACTGCTCTACTGTCGCCTGGGCCAGGCGGGAAACCCCCAAACCGTAGCATCCCATCCACAAGGGCGCTTCCTCCCCCTGTTCGTTGGTGTAGGTCGCTGACATGGCTTGGGAATACTTGGTTCCCAGTTGGAAGATGTGTCCCACTTCAATTCCCCTGGCAGTTTGTAGGGTTTGGCTGGGATTATTTGCGGCGCGATCGCCCGCCGTAGCCGTCCGCAGATCGGCAACGCGATCGGGTAAGGGATAGTCTGGACCCCAATTGGCCCCGACAACGTGCGCGTCAGTTTCGTTCGATCCGGTCACAAAATTCTGGAGTTCGACCGCTGTATTATCTGCAAGGCGGATAAATTTCGGGTGAATATCTTTTGCCGTTTTGATATAGTTGTCGCTGAGATCCGGGGCAATATATCCCAAAGGTAGAGGTTTCGCCGCCCATTTTTGCTGAGCTTCTTCGTCGGGAACAGTCAGAGATAGGACAGTACTTGCCTTAAACTCTGGGGCCAGCTTGGTTAGCTCGTTTTGCAACTTCACCTCATTCACATCTTGGTCGCCGCGAATACTCGCGAGAACGAGAACCTGCAACCCCGTGTCGTAAACTGCCGAGTACAGCACATTCTTGACCGTCGCTGTTGGCGGACAGTTGAGAAATTCGCAGAGAGTGGCGATGGTTTTAGTGTTGGGCGTTTGCCGCTTTTCAAATTCGGTGAAGGGAGAGGGTTCTGCGTCGGGAGGAAGAGAGACGGCTTTCTCGACGTTGGCGGCGTACTGACCATCTTCCGCATACAAAACTTCGTCCTCTCCCGCTTCGGCCAGCACCATAAATTCTTGCGATCCCGAACCGCCAATCGCGCCGGAGTCTGCTTCGACGGGACGGTACTCAACACCGCAGCGTTCGAGCATATTGCGGTAGGCCCGATCCATATCCCGATAGGTTTTTTTGAGACTTTCCTCGTCGGCGTGGAAGGAGTAGCCATCTTTCATGATGAATTCCCGGCCCCGCAATAACCCGAAGCGAGGGCGAATTTCATCGCGAAATTTACTTTGGATTTGGTAGAGGTGCTGGGGGAGTTGGCGGTAGGAACGGATGGTATCGCGCGCGATCGCGGTGATGACTTCCTCGTGAGTGGGCCCCAGCGAAACTTCTCGTCCCTGACGATCCTCAAAGGCAAACATAATCCCTTCTGCTTTGGTGTAAGTGTCCCAACGCCCCGACTCTTTCCACAACTCAGAGGGTTGCAGTTGGGGGAGCAAGCACTCTTGGGCCCCCGTTGCATTCATCTCCTCGCGCACGATCCCAGAGACTTTTTGTAACACGCGCCACATTAGGGGGAGATAGGCGTAAACGCCGCTGCCAATGCGTCGAATGTACCCGGCCCGCAACAGCAGTTTGTGGCTGGGAATGACCGCTTCTGCGGAGTCTTCCCGCAGCGTGACAAACAGCATTTGAGATAGTCGCATGGCTTATTCTTCCCTTATTTACCGAGGGACTATTATCGCATCAGTTTGTCCGGCTGCGATGGGAGCTGCTATTAGGCGTTCGAGTGGCGGGCAATGTTTCACTCTGTTTGTTCGATTAAGACCTGCGATCGCGTTCTCTCTTGAAGCTGGCCCCGTCGCACCGCGTTGCGGAAAAATAAGCTCCGTCGCGACAGCCACCGTTTGTTCGCGGCCAACCATGACTCTGACGCGATCGCTGAGGTTGTTTCTTCCCCATGTTTTTGCCACATCAGAAGACTTAGCAACAATGCAACCCACCACAAAATGGAGGTTTTTAACTGACTCACACCCTTCTTCACTGACTTGTTTCTCAGATTTACAGTACTTTTATTGTAGCAAAAGATACAATTAATTCTGTATATACGGAAACAAGGGCATCGGCGATTCTTTCCCGAAATGTCAATTCTTTTCGCGTCAGATCGATTGAGCATGACACATGTAGCCTCAATCGATCTGAATGAGCCCCTTAGGGGCGACCTTTCAAGGGTCAATGTTCCTGAAGAGTCACCGCGTCACCGGGAAAAAGTCCTTTCTCAACCAGATTGGGCATCGCATCCCATTATGAGGAGGGTCAATCGCACGACCAATTTCGTTGAAATTGTTGCCGTTGCTCTGGTGTTAAAACAGTCAGAACTTCTTGTTTAAAGTTGTTTTCCGCGCGTTGTAGTTGTACTTCCTGCTCCGAAGTTGGCGTTGGTAACATTGTTTCCAAGCTTGCTTCAAAGCGTTCCAGTTTCTGCTTTTGCTCTGGAGTCAGCAACGCCATAATTTTCCAATCGTACTCGACAGCGAGAGCATCGAGTTGTTCTTCTTGTTGCGGTGTCAAACGGGGTTCTGGTTCGCCAGATACCGAGGGCGCGATCGCCTCCCATCGATTCGCCATTGATTGGTCGAGTTGCTCGAGCTGCTGTTTTTGTTCTGGTGCGAGTAGACTTTGGAACATCTCTTCGTACTGCTGTTCGTGTTTTTCGAGTAAAGCTTCTTCCTCCTCACTCAAGGGGAATGCTGTTTCGATTGCAGTATTCAATTTGACTTCAGCTTGACGAATTTTAGCTTCCTGCTGCGGCGTTAGCGTTATTCCGGCAAATTCATCCGGGCAATTGATGATTTCAGATGGCGATGGGGAAGATTGAACCTGTCCGATCGCGATTGTGGGAATTACGGCGGCGGCAATCGCGCCCACCATCATTGAAATACATTGAACTTTCATCATCGTTCCTGAGCTTAGAAAATCCTTATATCCTTAGCTTAGAAATAGCAGCCGCCCAAAACCTGAGGCAAAAGTACTCATTGGAGCTGTACGAAGGTACTGACTTCTTCGGGACTTTTGTCAGATGCAGTGCCGAAAAAAACCGTAAAGAATGATCTGGGAATATGATTGACGGCCCCATCCTATGAAAAATTTTCTGCAACTTCAGCCCCATCCTTTCCGCGCGCTGCTTTACTTAGAATGGATTTTATTGGGAATTACGATACTCGGGTTCCTCGACTTCATTTTCTTCAATTTTTTTGTCGAACCAGCAGCTAGCGCTCCTCATCTCCTTTTCCCGCTCTTAGCGATCGCGCTCTTTGGCATTATGGGATTGCGATTGCCCGCTGGTTCGGCTTTGGTGAAGGGACTCTACATTACCGTTGAACTGGCACTAATTGGGGGAGTCGCGATCGCCTACGATCCCTGGTCGATCGATGTCTTGATGCTGGTCGTCGTCATTCGCACTTGTTTAATTCTCGAACGCGCGGGCCAACTTACCGTCGCGATCGCAGTTTGCGCGCTCTTTCTCATCAGACAATGGGACGAAGTCGCCTTCCTGCTTGAGTGGCAGTTCGATCCGTATCGAGGGTGGATCGTTCGCCCTTCACCCGATCTGGAAATGCTGTCACCGCAACAACCACCAGAGATTTTATGGCAACTATTCTTCCTAGAACCCCTCTTCTACATCCTCTTGCTCGCCTTCGTCCTCATCTCTGTCAATGCGCTTATTGCAGAACGGCGCAGCCGCCGACAACTGCTCCGGGCCCGCAACCAATTGCGGGCCTACGCCTTGTGCATTGAAGATCAAGCCACCTTGCAGGAGCGCAACCGTATTGCTCGCGAAATTCACGACTCTCTGGGCCACTTACTAACCGCTCAAAGCATTCAACTCGAAAATGCCCTGCTCTTTCTCCCCTCGAACCGCGACAAGTCTCAATCCTTCCTTCGGGATGGCAAGCAGTTAGGGGCTGACGCGCTCAAAGAACTGCGGAGATCGGTTTCTCTGTTGCGCGCCGATCCCTTGCAAGGACAAACCCTCACCACCGCGATCGCGGAACGGATTGCTCATTTCCAGCAAACAACGGGAATTCATCCCTTCTGCCAGTTCGAGCTCCCCTCTCCCATCCCGCCAGAAATGCGATCGGCGATTTATCGGATCGTTCAGGAGGCGCTAACCAACATTGCGAAATACAGCGGCGCGACAGTTGTCAGGCTGAAATTGCAGGTTTTACCCTCAGCCAAGATCGTATCGCTGCAGATTCAAGACAACGGCTGCGGGTTCAATGTCGCGCAAACCTCTGCAGGATTTGGCTTACAAGGAATGCGAGAGCGAGCCGCAAGCTTGGGCGCTCGCCTGGAAATTGCCAGCCGACCCGGGGAAGGCTGTCAAATTACCGCCCAATTTCCCTTACGATCGGTTGATTCGTTAAGTTTTATGGACAAAGGGGCCGAATAGCTGGCCGCGAATCAAACACTGTAGGGCAGACTGTACCAACAGGACGGCAAGCGGCTCATGATTCGCCTATTACTCGTCGATGACCAAACCATTATTCGCCAAGGCTTAAAAAGTTTATTAGAGGCTCAACCAGATTTAGAGGTTGTGGGAGAGGCTGAAAACGGACAGCGGGCCGTCGAACAGGTGGCGGCCCTCAATCCCGATGTCGTATTGATGGACGTGCGAATGCCGGTGATGGACGGAGTGGCGGCAATTGAGCAGATTTGTCAGAATTTCCCAACCGCGAACATTTTGGTTCTGACGACCTTTGACGACGACGAATATATTCAGAAAGCCATGGGGTTTGGGGCAAAAGGCTATTTGTTGAAAGACACGCCTTCGGAGGAGCTGGCCTGGGCAATTCGCTCGGTGTGTCAGGGTTATACTCAATTGGGGCCGGGGCTGTTTGAGAAGGTGATTTCTTCCCCTCCGTCCCCCGCTGTGCCAACTGCCAGTACTGTAGCGGCCTTGGACAAACTCACCCCCAGAGAGCGAGAGGTTTTGAGCTTAATCGCGACGGGAGCAAGCAATAAGGAGATTGCCGGAGAACTGTACATTACCGAGCGAACCGTCAAAAACCACGTTTCTAATATTCTCAGCCGCCTCAACCTGCGCGATCGCACCCAAGCCGCTCTATTTGCGAATTCGGCGTGGAAGCGAGATAGGTAACCGCGCAATCCTCCCATTTTCTCAAACAAAGGAAGTTCAAGCGATCCTTCAACGATGAGAGTGAGATAATTGAGAGATAGGAGTTTGCGAGCAAAGATTTCTCCGCCCGACAGATTGTTTCACTCTAGGCTAAAAACTGGTTTGACCGATAGCACCCCCACTTCCCTGAATGGATTCAGCATGTGTTTATGAAATTTTTATTACTCCTTTTATTACTCAGCGTCATCGGCGGCGTAACCTACTTCAGCTTGAAGCAGAATGTAGCTCCCATGACGAAAACCCCCCTCTGGATCTTGTGGCTGGTGTTAATGGTTCCGCCCTTTGTCTTGAGCGGATTGATGCTCGTTATTGGGGAAAAACAGCCCTTACCGCCAGGGGGGTTGCTCTTTATTATCGGCTTATTTTTCCTCTGTTTTTTCTTCTATCAATTTTTGATTCAACAAGGACGAACCCAGAAACAAAACTTGCCTGCAGAAACAGATGCTTCGGAAGGGAAACCCGTAACTTCTCCCAAAACAGATCCGCCGAAAAAGTTGAATCCGATTACCTCAGAAGAAGAAAAACTCCTGCGAAATTGTTTTCCTTGGGGGACGTATTATCTCCAAAATTTGGACTACCATCCTCAGGCAATTCTCTGTCGCGGCAAACTGCGCTCTCAGCCGGAGGTCGCTTACAAAACAATTCGCCACAACATTGAGGATAAATTTGGCGATCGCTTTATCATCATTTTCCAAGAAGGCGCGCGAAATAGCCCGTTCTTCGCCTTAGTTCCTAACCCCTGGGCCAAAAAACGCGATCGCGAGTCCAACGAGTCCCTGACCCGGCCGCTGCTCGCCCTCGCTTTATTCGCGATTACGCTCTTCACGACCACCCTGGCCGGTGCGGAAATGGCGGGCGTTTCCCCCCAGGAGTGGCAAGCTGATGCGACCGTTCTGCTTCGAGGCGTTCCCTACAGCCTCGCTCTGGTGGGAATTTTAGGACTGCGGGAGCTGAGTCACTACTTTGCTGCCGTTCGCTACCGCGTTCGCAGCACCCTCCCCTACTTCATTCCCATTCCGCTGTGGCTCGGCACGCTGGGAGCCTTTATTCAAATGCGATCGCCCGTCCCCCATCGCAAAGCCCTCTTTGACATTGCGATCGCGGGGCCGTTAGTCGGTTTCCTCCTCGCTCTCCCCACCCTATTTTGGGGGCTGTCTCACTCCACTGTCGTCCCCCTCAACGACGAGTCCAGTATGCTCAACCCCAACTCCCTCAACCCCCGTTTCTCGCTGTTGATGGCGCTGGCGAGCAAGCTGGCCTTGGGCGATCGATTTACGCTAGAGACAGCGATTCATCTCAATCCAGTCGCAGTCGCCGGGTATTTAGGGTTAGCGATCGTCGCCCTCAACCTTATGCCCGTCGGCCAGCTAGAAGGCGGGCGCATCGTCCACGCCATGTTCGGCCAACGAACCGCCGCAGTCGTCGGCCAAATCGCCCGCATCCTCATGCTCGTTCTCGCCCTCATTCAACAAGACTTCTTAATTTGGGCGATTATTCTCTTGTTTTTACCCATCGCCGACGAACCCGCTCTCAATGATGTAACCGAACTCGATAACTGGCGGGATGGCTTGGGTTTGCTCGCCCTGGCCCTGTTGCTCCCGATTCTTCTCCCTGTTCCCGGTATGGTAGCGCAGTGGTTAAATATCTAAGAAACCTGGGAATTTTTCAGCCAACCTCATATCCTTTGCCCTCTCCGAACTCTCAAGGTTGGGAAAATCCAGCCCCTACTCAATGTTGACTTCGGTCAACTGGGTTTATCTGACGACTACGCATCAAGCAAGCATCTTTCTCAACTCTGCCCCTCAAAGCTATGCCAACCGCCTCACAGACCCCAAAACCGCTTCTCCTTCTTGTAGACGGCCACTCCCTGGCCTTTCGCTCCTATTTTGCCTTTGCCAAGGGACGCGATGGGGGATTGCGAACCTCCGATGGCACTCCGACCAATATTTGTTTTGGCTTTCTCAAATCTCTGTTGCAGGTCATGCAGGCTGAACAGCCTCAATTGATAGCTGTGGCTTTCGATCTAGCCGAACCCACCTTCCGACATCAGGCTGATGCCTCCTACAAAGCCGATAGACCCGACGCGCCCGAAGATTTTGCTCCAGACCTCAAAAACTTGCAAAAACTGCTGGCCGCGCTCAATTTAACTGCAGTTACCGCACCCGGTTACGAAGCGGATGATATTCTCGCGACCCTCGCCAAGCAAGGGACAGAAGACGGCTATCAAGTCAAAATTCTCAGCGGCGATCGCGACCTATTTCAACTCGTGGACGAAACGCAAAGTACCACCGTTCTCTACCTCGACCATCGGGCCTTGAAAGGCTCTTCTGGGGCCGGTGCAACGGAATTTGACTCAGAGGCCGTTGAGAAAAAACTAGGAGTCAAACCCTCTCAAGTCGTAGACTACAAAGCCCTCTGTGGCGACAAGTCAGACAACATTCCAGGGGTGCGAGGAATTGGCGAAAAAACAGCCGTCAAATTGTTGAGCGAGTACGAAACTTTAGAAGATGTTTATCAAAACATTGACCAAATTAAAGGCGCAGTTCAGAAAAAACTGAAAGTAGGGAAGGAAGATGCGGAACATTCTCGCTATCTCGCCCAATTAAAATTCAACGTCCCTACAGAAGTGTCTTTAGATTCGTTTGAACTCAAAGGCTTTGATACGGCAAAACTAAAACCTTTGCTCGAACAACTAGAACTAAAGAAATTCCTCAAGCAAATCGATCGATTGCAACAGCAATTTGGCGGAACAGTTAAAGAAAATTCTACTGCTGCTGCTGTTGATTTTGAGAAAGACAGCGATACATGGTTTTTCAGCGCAGAAGACACCGATCGCGCTCGACAGCAACAGGAAGAACAAGTTAAAATCGCCCCTCAAATTATCGATAGTCCTGAAAAGCTCAGCCAACTAATCGAGCAACTTAAAACTCAAACGGATGTCAGCAAACCAGTCGCTTGGGACACAGAAACCACAGCACTCGATCCGCTAATTGCCGATTTAGTTGGGATTGGATGTTGTTGGGGCGAAGGGAAAACGGATGTTGCTTATCTTCCCACTGCGCCTGCCAACGGCCAGTCTCTTAACAAGCAGCAAATTCTCGATGCATTGCGCCCTATTCTGGAAAGTCAAAAGTATCCAAAAGTTTTCCAAAATACAAAATTCGATCGCTTAGTTCTGCAACAACAAGGGATCGAACTAGCAGGTGTTGTCCTGGATACGATGCTCGCTAGTTACGTGTTGCACCCCGAAAACAGTCATAACCTCACCGACTTATCGCTGCGCTATTTGTCAGGAATTGAACCACAGAGTTATAAGGATTTAAATATTCCCAAAGGTCAAACCATTGCCGACCTCGATGTTGCGATCGCGGCCAATTACTGCGGAATGGATGCTTATGCAACCTATTGTCTCGCGCCCAAATTGCAAGCCGAACTCGCCCAATTCCCAAAACTTCACAAACTCTTGCTCGAAGTCGAACAACCTCTAGAACCCGTCCTCACTGAGATGGAGCGCTTGGGAATTCAGATCGATTCGACCTATCTCGAAACCCTCTCCGAGCAATTAGCAAAAGACTTGCACGCGATCGAACAGCAAGCTTATCAAGATGCTGGGGAAGAGTTTAATTTAAGCTCTCCCAAACAGTTAAGCGAACTGTTTTTTGAAAAACTGAATTTAAATCGGAAAAAGTCTCGAAAAACGAAAACAGGTTACTCAACCGATCATGCAACTCTAGAAAAGTTACAAGGCGATCATCCCGTCATCGAGCGCATTCTCGACTATCGCACGCTTTCTAAGTTGAAATCAACTTATGTTGATGCGCTTCCAGCTCTCGTTCATCCCAAAACTCAGCGCATTCACAGTAATTTCAACCAAACCATTACGGCGACAGGAAGGCTATCTTCCTCAAACCCGAACTTACAAAATATTCCCATTCGCAGCGACTTTTCTCGCCAAATTCGCAAAGCCTTTTTACCACAAACCGGGTGGCTTTTAGCTTCAGCAGACTATTCTCAAATTGAGCTGAGAATTTTAGCTCATTTCAGTCAAGAACCTGTTCTGGTTGAAGCCTATCAAAATAGCCGAGATGTTCACGCTGTCACCGCACAGCTTTTGTTTGAAAAAGATGAGGTCACGCCGGACGAGCGCCGCATGGGAAAAACCATTAATTTTGGCGTAATCTATGGCATGGGAGCGCAACGTTTTGCGAGAGAAGCGGGGGTTAGCGTGGCTGAGGGGAAAGCCTTTATTGAGAAATATCGCCTGCGGTATTCCCGCGTGTTTGGCTATTTAGAACGGATGAAACAAGAAGCGATCGCGCGAGGTTACGTGACGACCCTGTGCGATCGCCGCCGCTACTTCAACTTTGCGAGCGATCGCTTGCGAAAATTGCGAGGAAGCGACCCGGACAACATCGATCTCGATACTCTCAAAAACATCGGTCGGGGGGACGCGCAACTCCTGCGCGCAGCCGCCAATGCTCCCATTCAAGGCTCTAGCGCCGATATTATCAAGATTGCCATGATTCAATTGCACGGAATCTTGCAAAACTACAAAGCCAATTTATTGTTACAGGTTCACGACGAGTTGGTTTTTGAAGTTCCTCCCGACGAGTGGGAAGCGTTAGAACCGAAAATCAAGACCGAAATGGAAAATGTAAAGAGTTTAGCCGTTCCCTTGGTGGTTGAGGTGCGCGCGGGAGAAAATTGGATGGAAGCGAAGTGAAGTCTCTCCATCCAACCTAACGGTATGGATGGAGCTTCATAAGACTTAGCGCTTTCGTGGGTGTTCGTCTTATGATTGTCCTGGTTATTCCGATTGCTCGGGTTGCACCACTTACCTAGCGCTGTTACACGCCCCGGCAGATCGATTGCTCAGGCAGTTTCCAGTCCCCGATATTCCACGGGTATTTGCGTTGAGTAAACCTCAACGCCACGGTTTCGGATAACTTGACCACTAGCTACGTCACGAGGTTTAACAGAACCGCAACTAGGGCAATTATAGAAATTGCGCGAGGGGTAGGGTGTGGAAAAGCGAGTTGCAGCGAAAATGGCTGGACTTCAGTCTGGCTCTGGGATTGCGGTCTTCCCCTAGCTCGAACCGGCCGCGCACCAGAGATTGCAAGGGTTTCAGCGATTTTAGGGCGACATTGATGGACTTTTTAGGTATCATGAGAGGGCGCTCGCGCAAATGCACCTTGAAAGCTAGATATCATCGGGGTTCCAAATACCAGCAGTTGCAACACACTCAAATCCCTATGAGGGATTGAAACCGCACCCCAGGCTTATCCGAGTTGGCTTTTTGCGGTTGCAACACACTCAAATCCCTATGAGGGATTGAAACCCAAATTGGCCTCATATTGGGAATTGCACAATTGTTGAGGGTTGCAACACACTCAAATCCCTATGAGGGATTGAAACGTGATTGCGGATGAATATCCGGCAATCAGAGCTTAGTTGCAACACACTCAAATCCCTATGAGGGATTGAAACATTTCCTCCACAGCAAAGACCAGCTCCATCATTGCGTTGCAACACACTCAAATCCCTATGAGGGATTGAAACACCAAGTAACCCAATTCCTGTTGCTTCTTCCAATACGTTGCAACACACTCAAATCCCTATGAGGGATTGAAACGTGAATCTGCTTTTGCTGATTTTTATCCTTCTCGTTGCAACACACTCAAATCCCTATGAGGGATTGAAACCTATTTTCCGATCGCAGAATTTTGAAAAATTCTCGTTGCAACACACTCAAATCCCTATGAGGGATTGAAACATTGCCGTTTCAATCGCTAAAAAAGACACGGCGATTGGGACGCTGTTGCAACACACTCAAATCCCTATGAGGGATTGAAACAACTCTCTACGATGGTCAGTCCCGCATGACGTTGCAACACACTCAAATCCCTACGAGGGATGCAACGCCATCCCGCAAGTTACGCTGTCCTCAGCCTATGTTGCAACGTCATTCAGAACTCTGAACCCTGAACCCTCTAAGGGTTACGAACCTGACTTCCCTCTGGAATATCTAACTCAATATCGGGGCCGCGATCGAGAACTTCCACATCCCACTGACCGCGACGGGCCGTTTCAAAGACGATATAGCGACCATTGGGACTGATTTTAGGGTTGCGAACCCAATGGCGATAGCGTCCCGATAGAATCTCCGATCGCGCGATCTCGCGGTCGTAGAGGGCAATTTCCGGGCGATCGCCATTATTAATAATGTAGGTAATGTAGCGTCCGGTCAGACTCAAGCTCGGATTCTGCGCGATCGCGTTGCTCTGATTTAACCCGGGCAAATCGACAAATCGCTCCTGTCTGAGATCGTACACCGCAATTTGACTACTGCCATTCCGATTAGAAACCAAAGCCAACCAACGCCCATCGCCGCTGAGAGCTGGCTGCTCGTCGTTGTAGCGACTGTTGAGGGAAACGGGCCCTACAGGGGGGTTCGAGGAACTGCAAGCGGTCAGGGAGCTGAGTGCGAGGACTGCGATCGCCCAAACCGTTCGGATATGGGTGGTTAGACCAACTCTCATCAGGACTAGGGATGCGCTGGGATCTTTTTAGTTCCCAGATAGCGATTAATAATCAAAATTGCTGGGACTGCGCCGCTCCTCATCGCGGTCGTCGTAACGCTGGGGATTTCTCTTCTCTTCTACCTCTGTCTCCTCATAAGCGGAGGTACGAGCATTTGGCTCTTCGTAGTCTTCCCCGCTCTCGTAGCCGCCATCGTTATCGTCCTCATAGGGCGTTCCGTAATCGTCTTCGTAACTTTCCCCATAACGGTCTCGACGGCTCTCATAACTGTCTCTTCCGCGATTTCTCGGTGCGGGATCGGCGGGATAATCATCGGTGCGGTCAAACTCGTCAGACTCCTCAACAGGTTGATAGTCCACGTAGTCCACCGTCGTTGCGTCTACATCGTCTCGATCGTAATTTGCTGGGGGGCGCGATCGCGGCCGTCTTCGGGGTGCGGGTTCGGAAACGTCCCGACTGGAACGAGGGCGACGGGGGCGACTGGAGGAATAGCTAGACTCTTCATATCCTCCCGAGCGCTCTTCCCAATCTTCGTAGCGATCGGCGGTAGCCGTTGAAGTGCGAGAACGGCGAGGGCGAGAGCGCTCTTCCGCACCGTAGCGATCGCTGCGGGGACGAGGACGAGGCCGGGGGCTGTCTGTCTCATAGTTCGGGCGACGACTCGAACGCGAATCCCGCGACTCTTCCAAGCGAGGGCGACGCTTGTACCGCTCCTCTTCATCCAGCTCAAAATCGTCCAATGTCGCGGCCTGATACTTTCTGCTCACCGGGCGATCGTCGTCCACAATTGGAGTATCGCGTCTCGCCTGCGCGGTGGCAATCCCCCGCAAGCGAATCGCTTCAAACGCGAAAAAAATTGCAGAACCCGTGAGCAAGAACTGGCTTAATTGCAAAATAGGGTCGAGTCGCCACCCACTCCAGAGCAAAATCGCACCGCACACTAACCCGACAGCGGCGAAAAAGATATCGTGATCTCTGGACAACTCCGGACGAACCGACCGCATAAAGTACAGAGAGGCCCCTGCAACTGCGAGAAAAATGCCCAGAATGCTGGCTGAGTTCAGCCCGAAATTTACCATTGCTGCTCTCCTAAGTCAGTCCTATCCTAGCGAGTTAAGGTTACAACTTTCCACTTTAACGCCAGAGTCGCGCGGCTGCTTGCACCCTGTGGGAGAATCGGCGATCGCACACCCCAGCCAGCAAAAAACCCCAGCCCTCCAGTGCAACGCAAACAAGAAAACTGAGGTTGGTACAGCGATCGCCCCAAGCTTAACTGCGGCGAATCTTATCGGCTTGGCTGACAAAAATTAAGAAAGCTGTTGTGGGGATCACAACAATGACAGCTCCTAAGAGCAAGCTCCAGAAAAAGCCAGAAAGGGAGGGTGTTATAACTGCAAGATAAGATGTCATCAGTGTTTCAGTCATTTTTCTATTGTGGGACTCTATTATTGCTAATTCTAAAGGTTTGTCACGAAAAAAGACAGTTTGGGAGAAGATTGAGAAATCTATGCCCTCTTTCCTGAGTTTCGCACTCGATAAAACTCAGGAAAGTTAAAATAGGGCAAGATTAATTTGCAAATATTAATATTTTGGAAGGAACAAAAATCATGAGTGCTGCCGATCTGGGGATGCTAAGCCTAAACTTTTTGCTCGGACTAATGATTTTCCTCTTCATCTTCCGCATCGTCCTCACCTGGTATCCACAAGTTGAGTTAAAGCGCTTTCCCTTCAACCTCGTCGCCTTCCCCACCGAACCCTTTCTGATCCCCCTGCGAAAAATTGCTTCCCCTATCGGCGGCGTTGATATCACCCCAATTATTTGGGTGGGACTGTTCTCCCTGTTGCGAGAAATTTTGTTAGGACAGCAAGGACTGTTGCGAATGCTGTGAGACCGACAATCGCTTGCTGCGCGCCCTTAAATCTCTATAATTTTAAAGAGGCGCAATAAAAATCAACATAAAAATAGCGAACCTGCGGTTCTTCTTCCGTTGCGTCTCGATCTTGCCCCTCAAAGCTGACCAAAGCCTTGGGACGCATCCGCAGGACTCTTACTCAGAGGAAAATCACCGAATCTATGGCGCAAATTGAGACTAGAACCGAACCCATGGTCTTAAACATGGGGCCTCACCATCCCTCAATGCACGGCGTTCTCCGCCTAATTGTTACCTTAGACGGAGAGGATGTAATTGACTGCGAACCCGTGATTGGCTATCTCCATCGAGGGATGGAAAAAATTGCTGAAAGTCGGACTACCGTGATGTACGTCCCCTACGTCAGTCGTTGGGACTATGCAGCAGGAATGTTCAATGAAGCGATCGTTGTCAACGCACCGGAGAAGTTGGCGGATATTGAAGTTCCTCGACGCGCCCAATATATTCGCGCCATCATGTTAGAACTCAATCGCATCGCCAACCATCTGCTGTGGCTTGGCCCCTTCCTTGCAGATGTCGGCGCGCAAACGCCCTTTTTCTATATCTTTCGGGAACGAGAGATGATTTACGACCTGTGGGAAGCCGCTTCAGGCGCGCGGTTGATTAACAACAACTACTTTAGAGTTGGAGGCGTGTCCGTCGATTTACCCTATGGTTGGATTGATAAATGTCTCGACTTTTGCGATTACTTTGACCCGAAAGTCGATGAGTACGAGAAGTTAATCACCAACAATCCGATTTTCCGCCGTCGCGTTGAGGGAGTTGGCACCATTAGCCGAGAAGACGCGATTAATTGGAGTCTTTCCGGACCGATGTTGCGCGCGTCGGGGGTAAAGTGGGATCTGCGGAAAGTTGACCATTACGAGTGCTACGACGACTTTGATTGGGAGGTTCAGTGGGAAACGGCTGGGGACTGTCTCGCTCGCTATCTCGTTCGCATCCGGGAGATGCGCGAGTCGGTCAAAATTGTGCGTCAGGCTTGTGCGGGAATTCCTGGCGGTCCTTACGAGAATTTGGAAGCCAAGCGCATGATGGAAGGGAAAAAGTCTGAGTGGAATGGCTTTGACTACCAGTATGTGGCAAAGAAAGTGGCCCCGACGTTTAAGATCCCCGAAGGAGAGCACTACGTTCGTCTCGAAAGCGGGAAGGGCGAGTTAGGCATCTTTATCATGGGCAATAACAATGTTTTCCCCTGGCGATTCAAGATTCGTCCGGCAGATTTTAATAACTTGCAGGTTTTGCCCCATATTCTCAAGGGGATGAAAGTTGCCGATATTGTGGCGATTTTAGGCAGCATTGACGTGATTATGGGGTCGGTCGATCGCTAGATTCGGGAGGAGCGCGATCGCGGTGTCAATTGGATCGGCGCGCTCCTTCTTAGAAGATCTCTCAAAATTTTAGCGCGATCGCGCTAAAATCGACGATCGATAACTCAGAATATCCGTTATAATGCTCTAACGTCACTTTGGAGAGGTGGCTGAGTGGTCGAAAGCGGTGGATTGCTAATCCATTGTACGTTTTTTAAGCGTACCGAGGGTTCGAATCCCTCCCTCTCCGTCAGTTTTTGCTGCGAATTTTTAAACCTCTAACTTCCCTACGGTTTTTTCCACCCCAACGTATCCCCCGGCTCCAAATAATTCCTGGGGGTGTAATCGCCCGTCTTCTGCATAAATCCCTCAACATCTCGCAAGTGAGCCTTAATCTCTGCGAGGGCAAACTCCTCCTCCCGACACTTAGCTAAAAATCGATTGCCAAAATTTTCCCGGGTCTCATCAATCTGGTTGGCCAATTTATCGGTTTGGCGGCGCAACTCACCAATGGCCGCGAGAAGCTCAGTGCGCTGGTCTTGCCGGGCCAACTTCTCCTGGGTATTGGCCTCATCATGCCGGCGATCCACCTCCTTGATGTGATTGAGGAGGCGGTGCTTGAGTTCGCTGAACTTCCAGATGAGGGTGGCAAAGCCGCTGACGATGGTAATCAAACCGCCAATAATCCCCAGCGTCACGGGCAAATCAATCGTCACTATTCCTCCTGTGCCAATAGCGACACGTTCCAGTTGATCGTCGCGCTCTGGTCGTTGAGCATTGCCGGCGTTTGCAGAATGCCATTGACCGCCTCCCAGTTGGCATCCCCAGAGAGCTGAAAATAAGACGGCATCCCCCCAGAGAAATCAGCAGCCCAGGCCGACTCGGGCGAGATGACCCGCAGCGAATGAACCCAAACGCGATCCTCTCCAGAGGAATCCTGCACGTCCTTGGTGTAGGTGAGGGTCAACTGGTGATTGCCCGCCTGAATGGGAAAGCGAAGCATCTTCAGCGGCGTAGCCCCGCTCCACTCATCCACCAGTACACCATTGCCGAAGAATGTCAGCTTGTCGTAGGTGGCCTCGGTGTCGGCTCGAACCAGAAGTTCGGCAAACAACCAACCCGGATAAGCTTCCGGCGCAAACTCAAAGCGATCGGTGGGATTTGAGCCGTAAACCAACACCCAACGTTTCAGTGCAATCGATTGGACGCTCGGTTGTGTTGGGGGTGATGGCAGCGACATTTCTCGCCTGTAGCCTCCAAAAATGACAACTCGATCGGGACTGCCCAACGGCCGGTCGGTTTGAACCTCCAGAAATTCCTGTTGCCCCAGCAGAATGGGCTTGTGATTGCCAATCAACTTAAGCAGGTCGAATTCAATCCAGTCATAGCCAATCGGATTAATCAAACTGAGGCGTTTGATGAGCCGCTGAGACCCTTGCTTGCGAATAAAGAAGCTCAAAATCAACACATCATCATTGGAGGCCAACTGACCCAACGCCACATCCATCTCTCTGGGGGTTTTCTGGCTGGGAATCAAACTGTCGAGCTTAAACCTCAAATTCAGCGATTGAATCTCGGTGGTGAGGTCATTGCCCGTCGCCAGAAGTTGTAAGGGGGCATGAGGCGGCCGTCCCGGCTCAATCTCGACGGCAATACTTTCAGTTCTAAGCAGTGCGGGCATGAGAGCGAATTGTGAGGGAGTGGGTTAGCTCGTCAAAGGCGTATTGCACGCCTTCAAGGGCGATGACGGCGGTGGGGCGGATGGTTTCTTGCCAGGGCATCTGAAGGCAACGCAGCCGCACGGAATCAGTACAGAAAAGACTGTCCCAAGCAATGGAGAAATACTTATCTTCTTGAGGGTCGTAAACTCCCCATTCGGCACGATCTGCAAGCTTGCCCTGCCAGTGCAGAAGTAAGAACGGTGCTTGCAGGCGATACTTTTGAGACGCTTGAAGGAGATAGTTGAAATCCAGAACGATTGGACGCTCTTCAAAGCGTGCCTGAACCACAAACTGACCTTGAGCCTGTCGGAGAACTCGATTCACGGGTAATGTCTCGCGTTAACTGTAAATTTCTTCAGCCTTGAGCTTCCAATTGGAGTCTGGGGTTATGCCAATACTTCTGCGCCAGCGGAAGAACTTGCGAACCTCCAGCGAGCGGCTATCTCGCCCCCTCAGCTCGAAATCATTGGGGACGGGAAAAAGCAGAATTTTCTTCTCGAGCGAAGGGTAATAGCGTAGGGAAGGGAGAACCACTGACTCCCCGTTGTACTCATAAACCTGGCGAATGCGGGCGTAGGAATACTTCGCCTTGTCCGTATCGCCGAGAAATTCAAGGCGAATGGTTTCGTGGCCGGTAATCGTGCGAGTGGGAAACTTAATCCAGCGCTCGGTGGAAGGCTGGACAACACCCAACCCCCGCCACAAACCAAAGCCATCTTCGGTAATGGGGGGATTAGGCATCGAGAATTTCCATGCCCGCCTCATCCGCTTCAGCGACGGCGGCATCGTATTCGCCGCCCCAAAGATAGTCTTGAAGTTCGGCTTCTCCCATTGGCTCCAACAGTGGCGAGCCGTGGCGAGTGACAAACGCGCCGTTGAAGTCCCAAGGGAGGTCGTAGCCCCAGCCGGGAGGCAACCAACCCAAGGTTTCCTCAAACTCAGGATCTCCAGGTAGGAAGATAAAGGCTTGGTGATAGGTGACTTCAGGGGGTGGGGCGCTCATCTTAGAACAGGACTTCTTGCGAGACAGTAAAACCGGCAGCAATGGCCGTATCAATCGAACCGCTGGAATAAAAGCTCTGGAACGAACTTCCATCGGGTAGGGTTCGAGTTGCCCTGCCCGGTTTGGGACGACTCGAAGCGCGAACGAGTAGCCCTCTTTCGGCATCTGTATTGATCGTTGCCGGGTTGATCAATCCCAGTTCGTCCGTGTACTCGGTGAAGTCGGTACTGTTCATGGGGAAGACGTAGTTGATGCCGTTGGATAAACGGGCAATCGCCGAAATCGATCTCGGCGTTTGGCCGATGGTGGTTCCTCGGGCCGTCTTCGCCAGCGACCAGCCGGCCGCAATGGCCTCGTTGCTCGTCGCGGCGGCTGGGGCAGCATAAGTCGAAACGGAGGCTTGGGTAGAAGCCCCACCGCCTGTTGCACCGCCATCGACGACGGCCTTTTTGACGCGAGGGGGTTTGGGAGAATTGGCGCGGAAAATCACCAAGGAATTGGCGGGAGCGGCTTGAAGGTGGCCAATGACATCTAAATCAGCTTGTCCGACGTTAGGCAGGCCGCTGATGTCAAAGGTTTTAAAGGCAAAGACCAAGTTCTGGGCATTCATCGTCACAAACCGGAGTTGGTCGCGCGGGCGATTTCGAGTAAAAGGAGGCATAGGAGAGAGAAAAAGAGATTATTGGGTGGGAAAAGAGAGGGGTCAGACGACTTCCCAGGGCTGCAACTTGTAGCCCGCTTGTTCGAGCAAATACCGCCTCTCTTTCTGGATTTGGGCGGTCACTTTGGAGATTGTCAAACCCAGTTCGCTCGCCAAGCGCGTCAGCAATGTGATGCGGGGGCGATAGAGATAAATCCTCGACTGAGTGGGCTTGACGTATCGATTCTTATATCGCCTCGCCATCGCCCGTCGCGAACGAGTAGACATGCGATTAAAGGCGATCAGCTGCATCTTACGGATCGCTTAAGTAAGACTGAACATCTAGAACCGGCTCGCCCGAAGCATTAACCGTCCAAGTGGCGGGAATTGAGACGGAGGCGGTAAAGATGCCGCTGTCTTGGTCGTAAGAAGTCCGAACGTAATTTCGCGACTGACTATTTTGAGTGGCGCTGGCTTCGGCCGCATTCATTCGGGTCAGAATACCAACGGCTTGTTTTTCCATCGTTGGGTAAGTGGTTGCATCTGGACTTGCCATATTTCAATCAATGTTTTGTGAGTGGGACATGACTTTAGGTATGGCACATCAATCTCAGGACTGGCAATGCTTTCAAGCTCCAGAACTCCCCTGTTCTTCTCATAGAGAGAAACTTTAGCACGGTGAATTTTACCGTTTTGTTTCAGTTGCCTGTTTTTTGTGCTAGCGCCATTCATTTTGAGCGAGTCAAATCCAATCTTGTACGCTAGAAACTAACTGTTACTGAGGTGACTTGTGTATAACTTTGCTGGGGGTCGCCGGGTTTATCCCCTTCATGAATACGCCAACGAGCCAGACCCGGATGCCTTTGAGATGCCCTATCCCCCCTTCTCGGTCGAGGATGAGGACTTAATGAAACAGCAATACCAAAAGTTGACCAATCAATCGAAAGGATTGAGAACCCGCTTTGTCTATTCCATGCGTTGGGGATTGCGATGATTGAAAAAGTGGACTTGCCCAAAAACCGCAACATCTTGAGGAGAATTACCTCCGTTGATGCTGATACCATCGTTCCCATCATTTCGCCCGATGAGGTAGCCCTCAAGGTGAGTGCCTATCGCGCCAATGATGGGGTGGTGACCGTCGAACCCAACTTCTACCTCAAGGAACTGATCGCCAAATCCTCAATCCGCTCGATTCTGGCTCCCCCCCCGCCAGAGATCACGGATGAAGACAGCGATTCCCAAGCCCTGACCAAGGTGATTGACTACGAATGGAATAGCCCCGGCAAGCGGCTTCAACTGCTCTCTCGCATTGGCGATGGCGATTGGGAAGTCATTGAAGAGATTGCGCTGCTCGGCAATACGGGCTATCCCTACCGGACATATAACCTGATGGATACCCTCACAGACAATCTGGCGTTTTACCTGGAAGGGAATAGCGCTTTAGCCGTGCGGATGGTGGATGCGGGTCAGGGGTTGTTGGAAGGGGAGGACAACGTAGTGATTCGCGGCAGTTTCACCGAAGAAATTATTGTGACTCAAGCTCAGCCGATGCTCTCTTCCATTTCCCCCTCCCATTGGCTTCCGTTCGTGCGAGAAGGGATGGAACTCGTGCGAGACACTCCCACGGGTCTGACGGTGAAGAAGGGAGGCGTAACGGCGGTTTCTAGCTCTGGGGAACGCCGTCGCGCTCAATTCTCCCAAAGCCAATCGAAAACCCTGGCGGGAACCGAACTTTCAGACGGCTGGCATCACGTCTTTGTCACCTGGAATCCCAACAGCCTCCTCACCGATTGGCAAACCGACACCGACCCCAATGGAAGCAATCTCGATGATGCCCTCTTCAAGCGCTGGATTGGAGCCTACCTGGTCGAATCGGGCGAAATCGCCAACTTCCACCACGATGGAGAATGGTTCGTCTGGAAGCCCGCCCGCATCAGCTACAGCGGCCCCATTCCCACAACCGACACCCCCATCGCCCTCGACGTTCCCCCCGGCTTCGAGTGCCGCGCGCAGCTCGCCTGCCACGCCGGTCACTCCTCTAGCGGTGCAGCCAACGACCTGCTCATTGCCCTCGCCGACGGCAACGGCTTGCTCCCCGTTGCTCTCATTCCCCCCTATGCCTCCGGTGCGAATGTTTTCGCCTACGCCAGCAACCTGCCGGCCGATGTGAGGGAATTCAACTCCAACACGGCCGCCTTCCAAACCGATGCCAGCCAGAATATTCAAGCCAAACGTGCCGGCAACTACCTCAGTGCGGGTTATGAATCCACCCTGCAAACCCTCAGATGGAAGCGAGCGGGAGGATTCTAAATGGTCAAACTCGCCAAAAATCGCTCCTCCATCGACCTCGACAAACATCGACGCATTGACCTCGAAAAGCGCGGGGGCGGTATTGACCTGAAAAAGGGCGGTGGTGGCATCGACATCAAGAAGCGTGGCGGGCGAGTTGACTTGCGAAAACGCGGCGGGCGTATCGACTTGAGCAAGCGCGCCCGTGTTGTCGAACGCATCGGCAAACCCCCGATCAAAACGGTCAAAGAACCCCTCACCGGAACGGTTCCCTACGGATTTGGGTTCTACGGCACGCCCAATCGCCCCATCGACCCCCGCGACTGCTCCCTTTACCCCGATAGCCCCTGGTGCGGCGGCGTTCCTTGGGGTCGGAACTTCGCGGGTCTAGACCTTGATGTGGTGCAGGACAAGTGCAACATCGGCCTGCGCGTCACCGGCGACCTCGGCTTTACCGCCCTGCCTCCCCTCGAAGTCGTCTATCGCAAAAAGGAATGCCGAAGAGAGCAACCCGATCCTGAGGACAGACCTGACTGGATCAACAAAAAGCCCAAAGATTTTGAGAATGGAGTTTTCAGCAGCCCAAACGGGGCAGATCTCTACTACACCGAACTCATTCGCATCGGCAATCGCTACGTCGAACACTTCCTTGAAACCGAAGAAGTGTTCTTCTACCACAACCTTGGGGAGCGCCATAACTTCACCGAAGGCGGGGGATTCGAGCGAAGCCTTGAAGAAGAACTCGATTCCGCTGGATATCGAATTCTCCACGATGCCGGAGCCGAACTTCTTCCCAGCGACCCCCTCTTCGTCGCCAGTCAGGTCAAGAAGTGGGAAATCTTCACGGAGATCGCTCCCCAACCCGACCACCAGCCGGGAGTTATATGGCATGAATTCACCTCAAAAAAAGTCTACCTGAGGCTTCTAGAGTTCCAACAAACCTGGCTTTCTCCCAATCTCTCAACCGGAGAACCCAAACTTTCCACTTACGGAGGAAAACCCTATCACGATGTCATCTACGAATTTCACAAAGTTCATTACGAATTTGAGTCAATAATTGGGTATACGCCCGCCATTACCAATTTCTTTGACTTACAGGATATTGAGAGTGGAACCAACTTCATCAAATCCAAAGCGCCCTTCCTCGCTCCCCCACCTCCCCACGACAAAAAAGACGGCAAGAAATGTAAGTGTATGAAATGTTGCAACAACAGCAATCGCCAACAACGGCGCAATAACAAGAAGCTCAAGAATGTTGAGAAGAAAATCGATGAAATTTGTGCGGCGTTAGACTGCAATACCCTCAAAAAAGGCCTGAAACGACCGGCCAACGTCCTCGACCCCGATGCAGGTAGCCGGAAATATCACACGATTCCCGGCTTAATCGCCTGGAATTTCTTGCAGCTCGAAGGCTTAATTGGGAAATTTCCCATCAAACTGACCTTCACCGACCCCGACCTCTTACAAGAGGGGGAAAAGGAGCAAGAAGTTGTGATCCCCAATCTGGCCGAAGCGATTACCGAAATAATTGGGCATGGGATGACCAATAGCGATTTGGGCGCGTTGAACAACCAAATCCTGGCGCGCAGCATTATGGAATCCGCCTCAGCGCGCAAAACTGCCATCGAAACCTACTACATGGTCGAATCGCTCATTGAATACTTTGGCTACGGGATTAACGAGAAAGATGTGGAAGTGCCCTTTGCCTTTAACATCTGCCCCGAACAGTTGGAGAACTTAATTTTCAGCGAAGTTCTTCAATGCAAAATGCAACCCATTAAGATCCGCGAGTTCGACCACAAAGATAAAGATTGGGAGAAAATACTCCAGCGATTATTGCTGGGAGCGGAGATTATTCGAGAGGTCTTTTTCCGCAATATTGCACCGGGAGAAAGTTTGGGTCAAGCCGTCATGAATGATTTAGCGGCCGTTGACGAGGAAGACTACGATCCTTGGGATGCTTGGAGGCGAAAAGTCGAGCGCGGCTTTACGGCTGAAGTGGGCAACGCTAACACCACCAAACCCTATGGTCGAGAGAGCAATTTTGCGCCTGATATTCGAGAAATCGGACAAGACGGAGATGCCCGAAAAGACCTTTAAGGGACAAACCTCATGAGCGAAGCAGATATTAGTTTTGGCGACTGCCGACACAGACATCGGGTGGGCCAACAGAAAAGCCAGGATTGTGTTCCAGGTCAAATCGTCGAGTCTAGCACGGTCAATCATTAACTTTTGAGAGCCTCTTATCTTCTCAAACCATTTGACGCTCTACTATTTAGCAGTCTGTGTCAACAGAACCTAGCCAACCATCAATAAAAAGGATGGGTAAGATCGGTCCTAATATCAGCCACTGGGGCAGGTTCGATAGTGACAGCATAGGCACGGGAGTTTATCAAAGCGCACATACGACAGCTAGCTGGATCTCTGTCCAAACCTATTGATTAATCTTCTCACTCACTCGTCTCCAAGGTTCATCAGCTTGAGACTGAGGGCAATTGCCACAATCGAGATCGGAAAAATCACCACATCCCACTCCAGAGCATTAATCTCACTATATTCAAACAGCCATTTAACAAAGGTAACACTCAGCAACACCACCAAGATTTCTAGCAGCGTTTTTTTGAGCGAGGCAATACTACTAACCTTTAACCAGGCAGGCATACCGTTGCTCTGAGCTGCTGGCTGGTTAGCATTTTTTTGATTCCTATTAAGAGGGATAAAGAGTGAATAGATACCGTAGGCAAAGTACACAAAAGCGAGTCCGACCAAGAAATTATCTAGGGACTCTAGCAGTAGCAAGGTGGCCTTTTCTCCAGCCTCTAGCGTATTGCTTGCTTCTGGATGTTCCCCAAAAAAGACGCCAAAGGCTTTTAAGGTATTGTCTGCGCCAATTATAAGCATTAACAAGGTGGCCGCTAGCGAGGAGACAACGGCGATCGCGCTCAGAAATCGTGTCCAAAGGATGAGCTTGAACAGATTAGGGACATTTGATTGGGAAGACGTAGGGGGTTTTGGTGAATCTGAAGACATTGTCTCTCGGATCATCTTGATTGAACTAACTCGTAAAACGCCAGGAATCATCGGGGAAGCTGACATTCCTGACATCTTCATGAATGGACTAATTGTCCCACTTTAGCCAGACACAATGGACTGATATTCAGGTCAGCTCGCCATTGGGGCAGCGGCTTGTCCCAACCCTCTTCCCACCTTGCTTACTGTCTACCTACATCCCGGCTGCAAAAGGCTCAGATTGAGGATTGCTTGAGAGCGCGTTGGGTGGCTGAACTAATCGCACCGATCTCGACCCATTTTTTCAGTGTGTCCTGCTCACTTTCCTCGGCCACTTTTTCGCTGATGAGTTCTTCGAGCTGCCGCAATCGCTCCGGTGAAGCTTCTTGGATGAGTCGCTGATGGGCCTGCTGTTGCCAGGTACGATACTGGGCCAGACAGGGCTGCAGCAGGTCAGGGTCGATGCGGCTGTCTTGAAATAACTGCTGCAGATGTTGTTCCAGCGGTTGAGCCAGGTACTCGGTGACGCCCCAGTACAGGCAGGTATCGAGCTGAAGTCGGACGTGCTGCTGTTTGACCCATCCGGCTTTGGGGCACAGACGTTTTCCCAATGCTAATGAGATCGCGCCCCAGTCTGACACGGTTGAATAAACCGGGGGATGGGTGGGGGGCAGGTGACCCGCCAGCACTTCATCGCGTTTGAATTCGACGAGCGATCGCAACGCTGCAAACAGTTCTTCAGAGATATAGGCATTGTCGTAGCTCTCTTGGTAAACCTGGCGCTCAAGGCTCAGGGCCAGCAGCCAAATCCACTGCTGTCGCGTCTGTGCAGTTAATGTCGAATGTTGTAACAATCCAGAGAGTTCTTGCTGGGCCAGGGTGAGTGCCCCTTGGTGATGCTGCTGATAGGCGCGGACAATGTCTGGATCAAGCACCATACTCGAGTTGGTTAACCCCGACACCGCTAACTCTGACATGGCTATGAGGGCCTTGTGCTTGGCGAGTACTCGGGCCAGTGCCAGGTTGAGCCGCTCAAACAGGGGCGGAATATCTAGCTGGAGACGATGCAGCAGGGTGGCAATTGTCGTAGCAGGTACTAATAACGTGAACAGCACAACCGCTAGTGTGAGCATGAGCAGCAGATCTCGCTGGGGAAACGTGGCTTCTAAGCTCAGGACGAGTGCGAGACAGACGGCCCCACGCAAGCCGCCCCAAAAGCTAACGAACTGGTAGGAGACGGGTACCACGCTGCGGGGCGAGCAGCGATTGACCACCGCCATCAGGCCAAATACCGCCACCCCCCGCGCCAGCAAAATCGCCACTAGGGTTAAGCCCATTGCGCCCCAGAGCACGGGCCACTGTCCTAAAGCCTGGAAAAAGCCTAGGCCCGCCACTGTGATCCCCATTAATAAAAAGAGCAGGCTATTGGCTAAGAACGCTACATATTCCCAAAACTCGCCCAGGGCATGGCGAACCTCGGTTTTAAGCTGGTCGTTTTTGTAACGGCCCAGAGTCATTCCGGCACTGACCACCGCCAGCACTCCAGAAATGTGCAGCCCCGCCTCGGCCAACAAAAAGGTGGCGTAGGCAATGACGGTGGTGAGGGTGAATAACACTAAAGGATTTTGTCGGCTGAGGGACAGCAACGGCTGGATTGCTCGTCCGATCACCATCCCGACGACAATGCCACCGACAAAGCTGATCAAAAAATTGATGCCCCCCTGTTGCAGCATGGCGCTGCCAAACCCCTGTCCGGTTGCGATCGCCGCCAAAATAATGTTAAAAGCCACAATCGCAGTGGCATCGTTGAACAGGCTTTCGCCCTCGATCAAAACGCCGAGCCGCTGCGGTGCTCCGAGTTCCTTAAACAGGGCAATCACCGCGACGGGGTCCGTGGCGGAAATTAGACTGCCAAACAGCAACGCCTGGGGAAGAGCGAGGGGCGTCCCCCAGCTCAAAATGCCGCCCACAATGGCCGTCGAGAGCAATAATCCGGGGCCAGCCAGGGTCAAAATCGGCGGCAGATTCCGAAACAGCAGGCGACTGTCAAGGTTCAGCGCCGACTCAAACACCAACGGCGGGACGAAGACAAACAAAATCAGGTCGTGGGATAGGGTCAGCGGCTGCAAGAATTCCCGGCCTGCATCGGTCTGCCCAAACCAGCCTGCCCCAATGCCCACCAGTACCAGCACCACACTGTAGGGAAAGCGTAACCACTTGCGGGCGATCGCGGCAAGACAAGCCACGGCCAGTAGCACCAGCAAATTGATTTGGATAGTGACCAAGGGTTCTAAAGACATGCCGATCATGATACCGCCTCTAGATAGATGCCTATGTGCTGCCCGATCACTGATGCTGATGACAGCCTAGTCACAGGCCATGAAACTCTACGCACTAAAATCAGAGGTCTTTAATACGTGGGAGCTTTTAGCCAGCGATCGGGGCTGATGTAAACTGCTAGAGTTTTATTAGAAAGAGTGCTGCTGTCGCTCTGTATATATTTCACTGTCATATCCTCGATCATGAAGATACAGGCATGATGAGTCAATTTGAAATTCTCAATAATCTTCAAGAGATCGAAGAAAGTACCTAAACTTTATTTCACTCTCCTATTTCTGATAATGTCTAAATGATTGATGCAATGCAAATGAGCAATAATGAAGAACATCTGCAAGGATCATCATGAAACTGAACAATTTGCAAGTACCAACTTACGACTTAGACACTTCAGTCGAGTTTTATGAACGATTCTTCGGCTTCAAAAAGATGTCGGAAGAAGATGGTGAAACATTCCTTGTACGCAAAGACGATGAGGATGGATTCCTCTTGGCTCTCTTCCCAGTTGAGAAAGGTACAGAGCCTCTTAAGTGGCTGCATTTTGGATTCATCGTCGACACGATTGAGGAAGTACGAGAAAAGTATGCAGCGCTTGAATTTGCTGGAGTCAAGTTCGGAATGACCTATCTTGACGGAGATGACATGGCGGCTTTCTACACACTTGATCCACGCTCAGGGAATCGCATTGAGGTGGGCTGTTATTCTCCAAAGTAAATCCAGAACAGGTAGATCTCGTGAAACATCGCAACGCGATCAGTAACATTCGCCAGACAAGCTAAAATGAACACAGAAAAGGAAATTCTTCGAGCTACTACAAACGATATCAATTCAGTTGCTGAAATTCTAGGAGAAGCCTTTTATGATGATCCGGTTGTGTCTCATATCGTTGGGCGAGAAGGCTTGGCAGGTGACCTTTTCGAGGCATCTTTTCAATATTTGTATGCGCCCCTGGATCATTCTTTCTATGTCACTAATGAAGCTAATGAAGCGATGGGCTGTGCGCTTTGGGCGAAGCCAGGGCAACAATCTAGTCCCTCGCTTCGGCCATTGCTCAAATTAGGCTGGACACTTTTGAGTCGGGCGGGTGGCAAGGCGCTTATGCGGGGGATGAAAGTCGCAGACTTTGTAGACATCCATCACTTGAAAGAACCCCATTATTATCTACACGCTATCGGTGTAAAGCGGGCGTTCCAGGGGCAAGGGGTTGGAGGGAGCCTTCTTGCTCATGGTCTGGCGATCGCTGATCGCGACCAGATGCCGACGTTTCTCGAAAATTCTAAGGAACGCAACCTGCCTATATATCAAAAATATGGCTTTGAAGTCATCGCGAAAAAAAATCTGCCTGACAATGGTCCGCCAATGTGGTTTATGCGGCGATCGCCGAGGCAACAACAGCTTAGTTCGCTCTGATATAGGCTAACTAGCGAGAGACAATGGCTCTGCATTCTGTCCGTTACTTGACCATAATTCGCCCGTCGGGATCCGAATCACCTCTAAGCTACTATCGTTTAACGCCGCCGCGTCTGCATCATCGCCTGAGCTTTTTGTCGGCAAGAAAACCGGGAGATTTTTGTGCGCGTCATGAAGGGGTGTGAGTAGCAACTGATACTGTTGACGAGGAAGACTACGATCCTTGGGATGCTTGGAGGCGAAAAGTCGAGCGCGGCTTTACGGCTGAAGTGGGCAACGCTAACACCACCAAACCCTATGGTCGAGAGAGCAATTTTGCGCCTGATATTCGAGAAATCGGACAAGACGGAGATGCCCGAAAAGACCTTTAAGGGACAAACCTCATGAGCGAAGCAGAGATTGGTTTTGGCGACTTAATCGGACACGCCGTTCGCAACCAGATTGGCGAGCGAACCATCGGCTCGCCTCTGGCTCCCGTCGACAGCAACAATCCCGTCCAAAAGTTTGTCGAGGAAAGAATTCCTTGGTTAGCTAAAACGGTGGCTCCGCTTTGGAATGCGTTCAATGCCTTAAATGGTTGGCTGACGAATCTTCACCGAAGATTTCTCTCCTTCACCTTTACCGAAGCCTGGGGGCTATTCCTGGGAACGGCTTCCTTCATCATGAACTTTGACTTCAATGTCACCGACGAAGAATTAGACAAGCAGTTTAATCAAAGAATTAACGGACTTGCCGGTCGATTTGGGGAGTTAACTGGTTGTGCTTTGGGGTTTGCCGTTTGTGGATTGGGGGGAACCGCCATCATTTTCAAAATTAACAAAACGGCTGCACTGCGCGTGGCCGATGATGTCATCGAAGAAAGTTTTGAGGAATTGGGCGGGGAAATCAATAGCCTGGGGCGCTATTTGTTCCAAACCGCTGCTGAAGGCTTTTTGAGAAATGAATTCAAAAATAGTCGTCGGTTTGTTAAGCGAGTTGCCGCCAACCCCGCCATCAAAAAATACTTACCCTCTCAAACCGTGAAGTTCCTCGACCAATGGGGCAAAGAACCCCTCACGCCCTGGACATTTAACACCGCCATTGACGATTTAGTCGAGAAAATTCCCAGCAAGCCCTTGCAGAACTTTACCGAGGAATTGATCGATAGCTTCAAAGACTGTTGCTCTGAAATTGGCTATGTGATCGCTCAATCCCTCGATTCTTACCGAGCCGAGCAACGCGACCTTCGAGAAGCGGTCATTGGCGTTCAGCGTACCGTCCAAGTCACTCCCAATCGCAGCAATCCCAACGAGACGTACTACCTCTCCGGAGGCGAACACGCCGTCCGACCTGCCATCACCAACTTGATTGCTCAGCATCAGATGATTGAGTATCGAGATATTGGCTTAAACATTGGCGGCATCCCCATTTCTGAATATGCTTTGACCAAAGCCTCTCCCAAGACGGTCAGCCTGCGCCTCATTTACTATCCCACTCCCGATGGCAGTAAATCTCGCTCTCTCCATCCCGACGTGCAGGTGTGGCGCTATCCCGATTACGAGATTCCCTATGTGAATCCCGCCAAGCTCGATTGGAGCAAGATTAAGAAGGCGATGGGAGGCGTTGATGGGTTCCGCTGGGGGCGATACCGAGCCTATGGCTGGATTGAGGGCAGAAAAATTGAGGTTAGGGGAGCCACGGAAGCCGAAGCCGTGGAGCGGTTGGAAGAATTCGCCGATTTATCGCTCTACGAGCTGCAAAGTACTGGCACGAGCCATAAGGGAACCTCAACCCGCCAAGACCGAGCGCTCAACCGCAGGCAACAGCCTCAGCGCGTTTATCCGGCTTACTGCTATGTGATGATTCGCCGGCGCGAAGTGGATGCCGATGATGGGCGCGTTACCATTCAAGGCTCGTTTACCGAGCGCGAGTACAAGATTCCCCTGTGGCACGAGACGGAGCTGGATTATGTCAAGCCGCTGTTAGCAGAGCTTCAGACTCAGGCTGTACAGGCTTACGCTTCCCATTCTGTTGGGGGATAATCTTCCACAAAAAAATCCGAGCCAGTCATGGCAACAACCAAGAAGAGGGCCCGGATGGGGAAAACCTGGGAACCCATCAGTCGATGGGCAGAGTCAAACCGATTTAGAAATTACCGAGCGCCCTAGCTTGAGCGTCGAGTAGACTTCGTTGGCGATTCAACGAAGCTTGTTCCTTGTCCAATTCGCGTTTGTGCTGTTCGAGCTGCTCCACCTTCACCTGGCGTTCCTCGGCGAGAATTTTCAACAGTTCGGTTTTGCGACCATTGCCAACGAGGGCATCGGACATGATCATGCTGGCTACGAAGTTGGGATTCGTCCCCATCGCTGCGGAAGCATTGTTGATGATGTCGAGTGCCTCTTTAGGCAGGTTTAAACCGGGTTGATTGTCCTCAACCGTGAGAACTTCAGGTTCGGGATTGGCATCGAGAACTTCGGAAATATCAACGGGATTAGAAGGGGCAAGTTTGCCGTTATCTTCTGCTTTCTTGGTCGTTTTTCGAGTTGCCATGACTAATTACCTCTTGTGTTGACTAATGGGATTTAACTCTGCCCGATCGGGGGATGGGACTGACATTGACACTACCGAACTGCGTTGGATAC
>Ga0207422_1001061_pt1 | contig 64500 bp, 49 predicted proteins | sample MarCyaLeptolynsp_FD_187757 | JGI IMG/M metagenome (GOLD analysis project Ga0207422, IMG submission 187757) | Marine cyanobacterial communities from Panama - species 1 Leptolyngbya sp. (SPAdes) | ecosystem: Environmental > Aquatic > Marine > Unclassified | place: Panama: Panama City | collected...
CAGCAAATTCCATGCGGCCAGCGATGCTGACGGATTAATTCATAGCATTTCTCATTGTCAATCAGATTGGTTAATGTAATCATGTCTGCACCCGACTCAATGTCCTAAACTCTATAATGACGGATTAACGAGGCCATTGATCTAGACCTCCCTGAAACAGTTATTGAGCCTTATTCTTTAGTCATGACTGAGTACTGCATGTCTTTCAGGTCAGAACTACAGTTCTTGTCTCTGGCCCCGCCGCCAAAATTTCCGGTTGGACCGTTGTGAACCGCTTGAAATTCTCCACAAATCGTCTGGCTAGTTCCTTTGCTTGACGGATATAGGCTTCAGGATCGCTCCAGTTACGTTCAGGATCCAGGATTGCGCTGGGGACACCGGGGACAGCTTCTGGCACCCAAATCTTAAAAACAGGATGAGGGTTGCAGGGGACATCGTCTACCTGACCGCTGAGAGCTGCAGAGACCATCGCCCGCGTATGCTCAATTGAGATCCGCTGACCGATGCCGTAGGGACCGCCTGACCAACCTGTATTGATCAGGTAGACTGTGGCACCATGCTGCTCGAGGCGTTGGCCCAACATTTCAGCGTAGACGACTGCCGACAGCGGCAGGAAAGGTTTGCCAAAGCAGGCTGAAAAAGTTGCCTGTGGTTTAGTAACACCTCGTTCGGTGCCTGCGAGTTTGCTAGTATAGCCTGACATAAAATGGTACATTGCCTGTTCTTTGGTCAGTCGGGCAATGGGAGGTAGGACGCCAAACGCATCGGCAGTAAGAAAGATAACGGTTTTGGGATGCCCGCCGACGCTGGGTCGGACGCAATTCGGAATATAGGTCAGGGGGTAGGCAACGCGGGTATTCTCGGTTAAGCTGGCATCATCGTAGTTGGGCTGGCGTGTGTTAGCATCTAGAACAACGTTTTCCATTACGGCACCAAAGCGGATGGCATCCCAAATCTGGGGTTCGCTCTGGCGCGATAGCCGAATCGTTTTGGCGTAGCAGCCACCTTCGAAGTTAAAAATACCATCGTCTGACCAGCCATGTTCGTCGTCACCAATCAACCGTCGGGTCAGGTCGGCAGAGAGGGTAGTTTTGCCAGTGCCAGATAGCCCGAAGAAGAGGGCGGTATTGCCCTGTTTGTCGATATTGGCGGAACAGTGCATGGGCAAGACGTTGTGTTTGGTCATGAAGTAGTTCATGAGCGAGAATACGGACTTCTTGATCTCGCCTGCATACTTGGAGCCGCCAATGATAATCAATTTTTTGGCGAGATGGGCGACGATGAAGGCTTCGGAGTTAATGCCATCTTCGATTTCTGGATCGCCGTACAGACCAGGAATGGCGAGGACGGTGAAGTCGGCTTGATGGTTTTCTAATTCAGATTCTGTCGGTCGGATGAACATCTGGTGGGCAAAGAGGTTCTGGGCAGGGAGTTCGTTGACAATGCGGACGCCCATGCGATATTTGGGATCTGCGCCAACGTAGCCGTCGAAGATATAGAGGTCGCGACCCTGTATATAAGAGAGGAGTTGATAGTACAGAAGCTCGAAATTCTCTTCGGAGATTGGAACATTGGTTGTGTTCCAATGGACTTCATTCTGCGAGCTGGGTTCGGCGACGATGAATTTGTCGTTTGGGGAGCGTCCAGTATACTGGCCTGTTTCGACGCACAGTGCGCCGTTGGCCGATAGGATCGCTTCTCCACGGGCTAAGGCGTGTTCTACCAGTTTGGGAATAGAGAGATTGCGGTAGATGCGATCGCAATGCTTAATCCCCAATACTTCCAGTCCATAGGTTGGGGACAGGGGCGGGTCGCACTCAATGTTCTCGACAGAAGGAGAACCTTCGCTGCCATTACGAAGCAATTTGCATTCGAGGGGAGTTAAAGCGAAGCGTTCCCCATACAAATGACGTTCTTTACTGCTTTGGATGTTCATATTGTCAAGACTCCAACCTGTCAAGATTGTTATCCTTCCAGTTGCTATCTCGATCTGTCAGCAACCGGTCGGTTGGCGGGTTATTCAATAGAAAAAGATATGAGATTCAGGGGGTTGACCAATGCCTATAGCGGTTTCAGGTAGGAAAGCAAATTGGAATTGATTATTCTGGAAAAGTCGGCATTATTGGCATCTCCATTTATGACTGTTTCAAGGATTTACCCTGATTTTATCCACTGACAAAATATTGCACTTAAAACAATGAGGACGGTATTTTATTTTGTCTGCATTTGTGATTCAATAAATCAAAGCAGGCAATTATAGTTGAAAGTCGAATGATTTACTTTCTACGCTAACAATTTAGAGAAAAGTAAATGTTTGTGTTGCTGAAAAGATTCATCTATTTTTACAGAACTCTTTGTAAGTTAATTGAGATTATTGTTGTTGTTACAACACTATAGAAATTGAGATGTAACAGATATCAACTTAAGCTGAATCTCGTTGGTATTTTTAGCAGTCGGCGTCACAACCCAGAAAGGAAATGGTTTTGACACCTGATAGCTAAGCTCTGACGCTCAATTTTTTCCCGCTACAAGTTGATGACCGACTTGGTCACATAAAAAATAAAGAGGTTGTTCTCAGGAAGGTTCGCATGTCAATGACTGATGCTCTATTGGATTGGAAAGACTGTATGGAGCTGTGGCATCGCGAGTCTCCCTATGACCCCCATCTGCATCTAGAAACCTGGAAACAGCGACGACAGTTTGGCAAAATGCTCCGAGCAAAAATGCCCCGGAAGACTCATGGAAACTGGTGGCCATCTGAGTGTCGCCCCGACCCGATTGCAATGCTGATTGAGACAGGACGGACTCGACAGACGCACCTGTTGCCAATCCGGATAGGACGCATGGCCAGTTCCCCCTATGCTTTTTTTCGCGGTTCGGCCGCGATCATGGCCTGGGATCTGGCTCAAACCCCGATATCGGGAGCTTATGTCATTGCGAATGGCGATGTCCATCTGAACAACTTTGGTCTCTATGGCACGCCTCAGCGCACCCTGGTTTTCGATCTCGACGACTTTGACGAAATTGCCTATGGCCCCTGGGAATGGGATCTGAAGCGTCTGGCTGCCAGTGTCAATGTGGCAGGTCGAGACCACAATCTCGATCGTGGCGATCGGCGAGAGGCAGTGATGGCGTGCGTGTCGGGCTATCAAAAACATGCCGAACATTTGCAAAGTTTGCGCATCTTAGAAGTGTGGTATTTGCATCACTATCCGGGGAAGCAGCATCCCATCTTTAAGCTAGATCGCAAAACGCGTAAGGTTTTTAAGAAAGCTGTCGATAAGGCTAAAACGCGTACGAATGTGACTTTACTCCAGAAGGTCGCGCAGCGTTCGAAGCAGGGAAATTGGCGCTTTGACAACGATCCACCGATTCTGGAGCGGGTTGATGTTGCGACTGCGGAAAAAGTCGTTCAGTCCCTCGTTCTCTATGCAAAGACTCTGACGCGAGAGCGCGGGTTGATGTTCCAGCGGTATCGAGTGGCAGATGTCGCTCATCGGGTGGTGGGGGTGGGGAGTGTCGGATTGCGAGCCTATTTGGTGATGCTGTTTGGCAATGACGATGACGATCCGCTCTTCTTGCAGGTGAAGGAAGCGGCTCCCTCGGTCCTGGCTCCCTATACGCCGCCGCTACCTGCGAGTATTGACCATGAGGGTGAGCGGGTGGTACGGGGGCAACGGATCTTGCAGGCTGCGACTGATGTGCTGTTGGGATGGACGACGATTGATGGTCGCCCGTTTCATGTGCGCCAGATGAAGAATATGAAGGGGTCAATTCCTCTTGAATGGCTGGAAGGGTCTGCTTTTTTGATGTATGCGCAGGCGTGTGGGACGCTTTTGGCACGCGCTCATGCTCGATCGGGGGATATTGCTAAGATCGCAGGTTACTGTGGTAAGTCTGAGGCGCTGGCTGATGCGATCGCAGGCTTTGCAGAAGCCTATGGTGACCAGACAGAGCGGGATTTCGACGCCTTGCTAAAAGCGATTGCGTCGGGTCAGGTTGTTGCTAAGAGGGGAGTGTAAAGTTGAAATTTCTTCACAAAGCAAAGGGCTTCCTGATTTGTTTTTGCGCTTTGGCGATGCAGTTTTGATACTTTTGCAATCTCAGGTTGTAAGCTTGTTTCCTCTTCTGGTCTGTACTACTATCCTTGAGCAGAGAGCAATAGGCAATAAACCGTAAATTTATTGCCTGGAGAGGTAATAATTTTTGTAAATTAGCAACCAGTTTTGGTGAAGTAAAAGGCATCGTTTTCCGGATGAGTTGGTATCCTTAAGGAAACATTAAGAAACGCTTTTCTAGCGCTTTTCAATTATGGGTTTATTAATGGAGCCAGAGCCAATCATGGAGGAGGCAGATCGGGCTTGTCCTTTGCCGCAGACGCTTAATCAGGAGGCGCTGTTGCATCGGATTGCGAACCGAATCCGTCGCTCCCTGGAATTGCAAGAGATTTTGACAGCAACAGTGGCAGAAGTGCGTTCGTTTTTAGGTAGCGATCGCGTCACGATCTATCGATTTCATGGAGATGGCAGTGGCGTTGTGATTGCGGAGTCTATCCGGGAAAGCCGCCTGCCTTCGTTACTGGGATTGAATTTCCCTGCAGATGATATTCCCGATCGAGCTCGTGAAGTGTTTCTAAAGACACGCCAGTGTGCCATTGTCGATGTGGCTTCGCGGCAGACTGGTTTGAGTCCGCTGAGCGGTGCGGAAATAGGCAAAGTTCTGAATACGGAAGATATTCGCTACCGACCTGCAGATCCCTGCCATATTGAATATTTGAAGGCTATGAACGTGAAGTCTTCATTGGTGGTGCCAATCCTGTCTGGCGATCGTCTCTGGGGCTTGCTGGTCTCTCATCATACTGAGTCTACTGCGATTTCGGGGCGATCGCTGCAGGGGGTGCGATTAATTGCCGATCAGGTATCGATTGCGATCGCGCAATCCACCCTACTCGATCGCGTTCGGGAACAAGCCCAGCAAGAAGCGACGATTAATCGCATTGCCAGTTTGCTCCATGCTTCGCTGACTGTCAACCTGCAAACGGCTCTGGAAGAGACAGTGGATGTGTTCCAGGGATCGGGTGGCAGACTGTATCTCTGTGTCGAAAATGCCCAGGAGTTTACCCAGCTCTATACCTGCGGCGAGCAGCCTTGCTGGCCCGAAGGGGAGGATCTGCCGATTGAAGACCGCGCACCCTGGCATACCTGGTTGCGAGCGGGGTTTCTACCCGTTCCTCCTGTAGAGGACGCCCTTGATTCCAGTAACAACAGTCCCTGGATTGTGGCCGATCTCTACAAAGAGCCGCTGCTGAAAACAATTTCGCCTGCATTCCGTACCACCCGAATTCGGGGCTTGCTGGTTCTGCCCCTGCAATATCGTCGACAATTGCTGGGCTACCTGAGCATTTTCCGCGATGAAATCGAAACAGAAACCCTCTGGGCAGGGCAGTTTGACCCCGATCGACGGCAAATTCTGCCGCGAAAATCCTTTGCCACCTGGAAAGAATTGAAACGGGGCCAGTGTCGTGAATGGACGCGCAATGAGATGGTCCTTGCCTGCGCTCTGGCAGAGCACTTCGCCATGGCCGTCAACCATCATACGCTGTACCAGCGGGTGCAGAGCCTGAATGAAACGCTCGAATGCCAGGTGCGGGAACGAACAGCTGCCCTGGAACAATCCCTGGAGGCAGCCAGCGTTTTTCAACGGGTAACCGATCAAATTCGCAGCACATTGAACCTGGAAACAACGCTGCAGACTATTGTCAGCGAAGTGCGCGCCTTGCTGGACACAGATCGGGTGCTGATTTATCAGTTCAAGGGGGATGGCCCTGGGAAAGTGACCGTTGAAGACGTGGACAAGGGCTGGCATTCTATCCTGGGGCACGAGGGAGCAGACAACTGGTGTTTCCCTCAAGAATACGTTCATCTCTATTTGGCTGGACGGGTAGGAAAAATCAATGATGTCAGCGCAGCCACCTTAACGGGCTGTCATCGAGACTTTTTGCAGCGGCTCCAGGTTCAGGCCAACTTGCTGGTACCAATCAAGATTGACGAGCGGTTGTGGGGCTTGTTAGTTGCCCATGAATGTCGCGCTCCCAGAACCTGGCAAGAGGCTGAGACAACCTTGCTGAAGCAATTAGCAGACCAGGCTGCGATCGCGATCCAACAAGCAGAACTCTACGAACAGAGCCATCAAGTCGCAGCTGCCGCAACCGAGCAAGCCAAACAACTCGAGCGTACCCTGTCGGAACTCAAACACACCCAGGCCCAGTTGATTCAAACCGAGAAAATGTCCAGTCTGGGACAGATGGTCGCTGGGATTGCCCATGAAATCAATAACCCGGTGAACTTCATTTCTGGCAATCTGGAACATACTCATGCCTATGCTCAGGACTTGCTCGATATCCTCTCTCTCTACCAAAAGCACTATCCTACCCCCCATGCCGAAATTCGGCAGACGATCAGGACGATTGACCTGGAATTCTTGACCGAAGACCTGCCCAGGACCTTGGCTTCTATGAAAGTGGGAGCCAACCGTATCCGCCAGATCGTCCTCTCGCTACGAAATTTTTCTCGTTTCGATCAATCGGAGATGAAGCCTGTCGATATCCATGAAGGCATCGACAGTACGCTAATGATCCTGCAGCATCGCTTGAAGGTAAAGGGCAGCTATGTGGGGGTCGAGGCGATCAAACACTATGGAGAACTTCCTGCTGTCGAATGCTACGCCGGACAGCTGAACCAGGTCTTTATGAACATTCTGAGCAATGCAATTGATGCACTGGAGGAAGCGAGAGAGGGGCAGGCAAAGGCAGAGGGCAGAGGGCAGAGGGCAGAAGGAAAAGAGCAGGAGGGAGAGGGTGCTGAGCGAAATACATCGCAAGCGTTTCATCCTCAAATTACGATTTGCACCGAAGCCACGGCGCGCAATACTGCGGTGATTCGGATCCTGAACAATGGGCCGTGCATGCCTGAATCCGTGCGATCGCGCATTTTCGATCCCTTCTTTACCACCAAACCCGTTGGCAAAGGCACCGGACTCGGTCTTGCCATCAGTTATCAGATCGTCGTAGATCGCCACGGCGGTATCCTACGCTGCACCTCCACCCCTGAAATCGGCACAGAATTCTGGATTGAAATCCCCCTGTCCCCCGGAATCGCGATAAACAAATAAGGACTTTTGTAGTCGAATGACACAGCTAATTGGGTGCATTAAGACTCAAGTTGGCAGCGGATGAAACCGGATGTAACAGATAGATAATCTATGAGTCTCAACAGAATAGCCATCCGCTACATCCGTTCAAATCCGGTTGCCAACTATTGCACATTTTTAGACGTGTCAGATCGGTAGGGTGTGTTAGGCAATAGCCGTAACGCACCGTGGATTAGAGAGCCGATATCAGAGGATGTTTGAAACGTTCTAGGCACAAGTAGCAAAACACTCTCGCTCCCCCTCAATCCCTTATAAAGGGAGACTTTTGACCGGGACTCAGCGGGACTTTCACCAATCCAAAATCGCCAATCTAAAATCCAAAATGGTATCAGCTGCCATCCAGCTGCGTCCGCCATTTGCTCATCACATTCTGAGCTGCAACATAGGAATGCGTATCGGGCGGTACCAGCTTGGCCGTCTGGATGGCAGATTGCAATTTTCCCTGGCTGGCGCGAGAACGAGCAAGCTCGTAGATAGATTTACTCCACTGGGCAATTAACCGTTGAGCGGTGTCGTATTCGGGCTGACCGGGTTGGATTTTTTTAGCAATGGCAATGGCCCGGTTGTAACTGGATGCCTGATAGCGTTGAACAATTTGTCGGGCTTCTTGCAAATGTCGGCGGTTAATGGCTTGCTGCTTTGCTTGCTGTTTCCAGAGTGCCAGGGACTGTTGAACGTCTGCTGCGATGGGTTGATTTTGGGGAATCAGTTTCGCAGCTGCGATCGCACCCAACAAGTTGCCCTGCTGCGCTCGTCCCTGAGCGATATCAAAAATGACTTGGCTCCAGCGCTTGATGTCGGCTTGAGCGGTTTCATAAAGGGGATCGTCTGGCCCAATACGACTGGCCTGGAAAATGGCCTGACTGTAGTAAGATGCCTGAGTCGGTCGGATCGCTGCTTTCGCACTGTCCAAGAGGGCCTGGGCTGAGCCCTCATTATTAGATTGTGCCGTTGAATTGCCCGATGCATTGGCCTGAGAGGTCTCTGGGGACACAGTCTCTGACGGCGCAATCTCTGGCGGTGCAGGCGCAGCACCGCTAGACGTGGGAGGTTGAGGATCGCTCGCTGCAGGCGCAGGCGCAGCACCGCTAGACGTGGGAGGTTGAGGATCGCTCGCTGCAGGCGCAGGCGCAGCACCGCTAGACGCGGGAGGTTGAGGATCGCTCGCTGCAGGCGCAGCACCGCTAGACGCGGGAGGTTGAGGATCGCTTGCTGAAGACGAGTTTGCAGGATCCATCTGGCTGAGTGCTGGATCGGAAGTAGCGCCGGGACTGGCTGGGATCGAGGATTCGGCTGGAATCTCCGCGCCCCCAAAGAAGGGTTTAAAGTGTCTCCAGACCACTACCGCTGTCAGGAACAATCCACCAGCGATTAGTCCTGACCAAAACAACCTGGGTAACAGAGCCGTTTCCTCTGTAGCGGTCGGGTCGCGCTCGGGTTGAGATGGCAACAAATCTTCGTCGTTTGCCTCAGTTGTCGCGATCGCATCCTGTCCCCCCTCATCCACCTCGTGGTCAGAGATAGAAACAGCAACATTGTCCCCATCCACGGCTCCATCCACGGCTCCATCTACCGACAGATCTGGATCCTCAGCCTGCGAAGCATCAGCATCATCAGCATCAACATTATCTGGAGTTAGCGTGTTAAAACTGCCATTGTGAGAAAAAACGATCTGCTGTAATTTCTCTGGAGGATAGGCGATTAATAAAGGCTTCTGCTCAGGGCGGGAATGATGCGTGCTCAATTCTGGAACGCGGCTAGCAAGATAGTGCTGCAACGTTTCAAGCGTGATGCATTGGTGATAACGTAAGCTCTCCAGCAGTGCAGCAGTAAAAAATCCATGCTGAAGGGCTGACGTTTCATGAGAAAAACCATCCAACTGAGAGGAAAGTAGGGCAGCCACTTGCATTTTTTCGGCCAATTCCACGGTTTGGGCACCCGTCACCGCGCCCCAGTGACTACCCTGACTGCGATTCATATCCAGGATCGCAAATACATCATCGCTCGGTGCTGCCTTGAGTTGTTCAAAGAGGGTCTTGATGGCAATGCCTGTTTCGCTAATGCGAGTCGGATCGCCCTCACGCGGCATCAGGTAATCTTTGCCATTACTGCTAATGCCATAACCGCTGAAAAAAAACCAGAGCGAATCCCCAGGTTGCACATAATTCTGGCACAGTTCTTCTAACCACGTTTGGATATTGTCCTGGTTGGGATAGGTCGATTGCCCTCGGATGGGGGGTGAAGTATCGGTCAACAGCAAACAACAATTGTTTGGACAACCCGCTTCGCCAACCAAAAAATTTCGCAATGCCTCAGCATCTGCCTGGGCATAACGTAACGGTTGAAAAAACTCATACTGATTGATGCCAATTGCGATCGTCCAGTGATTGTTCATCACTCTTGCCTCAGTTGTTTGCTGATGTTTGCTGAAATTTGCTGAAAGTCAACGGCAAAGAAGGTAACCTTTACAAATAGCTTACCTGTAGATTGGCAATCCTTGAAAAATAGGCACTCTTCTCCTCTGATTTTAGTCTTAAAACGATCTAATTTATGACATTCTACGATCTAGAATCCTGTTTGTAGATCGAGTTTATTCTTTTACTGTTGAGCCAGCAGCTTGCTAAATTTGAACAATCGATCCTGAATCCATGCCAATCGAGAAATCTGTTTTTTCCTACTAAACAGTTGGGATCGCTTTACTGGCCTGGCACAGCTAATTGCCTGCACTAAGAGCTGCTTGGCAACGGATGAAAAACGGATGCAACGGATGGATATACTAGGGGGTTAATTTCATCGCCATCTGTTACAGCCATTCAAAGCCATTGCTAATATTGGACAATTTGAGCTGTGTCAAAGTACTACAAATCAATATCCATCAGTTTAAACTCTAGAGATTTGCATCAGGGGAAATTATGCTTGAAAATTACCAATCTAACTTTACGATGGCTATTCAGAGCACTATCCAGCTTAAAAGATGATTTACAAATTGACTCTGTTGGGAATGCGATCGCATTTTTACCCGGAGGGGAACCTGGGTAAATTCCAGATTTAGCGCCGAGTAAATTTACTGGCACTAGATATAGATCGATTGCAGCCATATTTAGCAAAAGTAGCAATTTCGATGGACTTCGATTCGTTTCAGAAATGATTAAAGCTGTTTTACAAATTTCGTCATTTTATCAAGCAATCGCTGCCCTATTGTTAAGATAAATCGGATCCATATCGATTGAACTCTGTCCATTTTGGATTTGATTTTTTTGCTTGCGGAAAACTCTAGATCCCAAAATAAACGAGATTGAGTTGAAATTTAGCCCGAAACAAATCTATAGTTGCCAGAATAGTAGGAATCTAGAACGCTGATTATTCGTCAAAGAACATGTAATCGTCTAGCCAAACCTCAAAAACAGCCTATAGCGGTTTGCAATTGTATTTGGTACACACATTTCTAATACAGGCTTGACCTTTCCAAGCCTAATCAGACTTCCTGTACTGAATCAGTCGGCGAATTTCGATATCAGCTGTGCCGATCGAGCCGATGACAAAGACACAAGACAGTTTATTCAGAAGGAGCGCGCAAGAGCTATGCAGCAGTTGAATGAGTGCAAGTTCGATGGGAAACCCCTGAATGATGCTGCTGTCGAGCTGGATCTGGGCAGCGGACCCCATCAAACACATCAGGTCCCCATGCCAAGACATATTAGATCTCTAGTGCGGACACTCAATGTGCTGCCGCTCAGTTTAGCGGTGCTTTTGACAGGGAGCAGCATTGTCATTTTGTCTGGTGCGATCGCGCCCCCTGCCGTCCAGTCTTATACTTCGCGAGTAACAGTCTTGATTGACCGTCGCACCGAAGGCGACTTCGATACTCTGATCAATCGAGCCGAAGGAGCAGCCAGAGCCGGTGTCCAGCGCAGTTTCGATCGAGATATTTTAGTCAGTCAAGCCTCTGTAACTGTTGTGGCCGAGAATAATGGCTCTTTTGTTCCCATCTTGACCCTGGATGTCAGCCGCACCCAGTGGAAAAGCTTTCCCGATCCTCAGCGTTGGGCCACCTATTACCGTAGCGCCAAAAAATTACTAGGGTTGAGCGAACAACCCAGTGATGAGAAGTAGAATATTGGTAATAGTAAAAATGAATTATCGATCTATAGCCTTCAACCCCAAATACCGCTTCATTCCTCTACATACCCAGAACCAACCTCTTGCCTTGACACAACAATTTGGCACCACTCAAATTGTGTAAATTTGTAGTTGTCACTTTAGTGCTGCCGAGGTCTGTCGAGTAAGGATTATAGCCTTTTCGACAACTTCACTCTATTGCTCCAAATTAGCGCGGCATCAGCTTGTGTTGGAAACTCGAAATAGAGCCGATCGGATAATTTTTCCGGCTGAAGGGCCTGTTCCCTCCTACAATCATGGTTGATGGTTCATCGTCCATGGTTGATGATTCATCGTTCATGGTTGATAGTTCATCGTTCATAGCTAATCGATCCAGGGGGCTGGACTGATTGCTAACCGCTAACCGCTAATTGCTAACCGCTAACCGCTAATTGCTGATTGCTAACCGCTAATTGCTAACCGCTCATCGCTTTTCCAGGAACTATTTCTATGCCAGACAATTTCAGAAGCCAGGTTGTTACCCAGGGCGTGCAGCGTTCGCCCAACCGTGCCATGCTACGAGCTGTTGGCTTTGGCGACCAGGATTTCACCAAACCCATCATTGGGATTGCGAATGGTTACAGTACCATTACCCCCTGCAATGTGGGGCTGAATAAGCTGGCCCAACGGGCAGAACTGGGAGCGCGAGATGCCGGAGCCATGCCCCAGCTGTTTGGCACCATTACCATCAGCGATGGTATTTCCATGGGAACAGAGGGGATGAAATTTTCCCTGGTTTCTCGCGAGGCGATCGCAGACTCGATTGAGACGGTTTGCTGTGGCCAAAGCATGGATGGCGTCCTGACAGTCGGCGGCTGCGATAAGAATATGCCAGGAGCGATGATTGCGATCGCACGCCTGAACATCCCCGCCATCTTCGTCTACGGCGGCACCATCAAGCCCGGTCACCACAACGGCTGCGATCTCACCGTAGTCAGCGCCTTTGAAGCAGTTGGACAATACAGTGCCGGCAAGATCGAGGAAGCGGAATTGCTGGAAGTAGAGCGTAAAGCCTGTCCTGGAGCTGGTTCCTGCGGCGGCATGTACACCGCTAACACCATGTCCTCGGTCTTTGAAGCAATGGGCATGAGCCTGATGTATTCCTCCACCATGGCAGCAGAAGATGACGAGAAAGCAGACAGTGCCGAACAATCGGGCCGGGTTCTGGTCGATGCCATTCGCAACCAGCGTCTGCCTCGCCAGATTCTCACTCGAAAAGCGTTTGAGAATGCTATCTCTATTGTCATGGCTGTAGGTGGATCGACCAATGCAGTGCTCCATTTACTGGCGATTGCCCATGCAGCTGAAGTCGAACTGACCCTGGATGACTTTGAAACCATTCGCGATCGCGTCCCCGTCCTTTGCGACATGAAACCCAGCGGCAGATACGTCGCCACCGACCTGCACAAAGCAGGCGGCATTCCCCAGGTAATGAAAATACTGCTGGAAAACGACCTTCTACACGGAGACGCCCTCACCATCACCGGCCAGACCATCGCTGAAGTTCTGGCCGATGTTCCTGCCGAACCGCGCCCCGATCAGGACGTTATTCGCCCCTGGAACAATCCCATCTACCCCAAGGGACATCTGGCGATTCTGCGGGGCAACCTGGCGACAGAGGGCGCAGTAGCCAAAATTGCTGGCGTTAAAAAGCCCCAAATCACCGGCCCAGCCAGGGTATTTGAATCCGAAGAAGACTGTCTGAAAGCCATCCTCGCCGGTAAAATCAAAGCCGGAGACGTCATCATCGTCCGCTACGAAGGCCCCAAAGGCGGCCCCGGCATGCGCGAAATGCTCGCCCCCACCTCCGCCATCATCGGGGCCGGACTCGGCGACTCCGTCGGGCTGATCACAGACGGTCGCTTCTCTGGCGGTACCTACGGTTTAGTCGTTGGCCACGTCGCCCCCGAAGCCTTCGTCGGCGGCACCCTTGCCCTGGTCGAAGAAGGCGACAGCATCACCATTGATGCCCAAGCGCGATCCTTGCAGCTTCACATCTCCGACGAAGACCTGGCTCAGCGCCGTGCCAACTGGGAACCACCACAATGCCGCTATCCTCGCGGCGTCATGGCCAAATATGCCAAGTTGGTCGCCTCCAGCAGCCTGGGTGCCGTCACCGATTTGTAGCAATCGTCAAGTAAGGATTTTTGAGCGCTCAGGTAAAACCAGCGTACTCAGAAATTCTTACCCGTTGGAGACGACCTCCCGATTCACCAAAGGCAATGCAATTCTTTATTAAGCCCCGCTTGCATTCATTGCTGGAATTTGAATCTCTTTGATACAGCTAGAACGAGATAAAGCCAGTACGCAATCTATCACGCTTAAGAGATCGGCAAGCGGGATTGCATTTTCTTCCGGTTCTCCAGCCTCTCTTAAGTCAGCCAATACTTCAGGAGTACCAACATCCCCAGGATTAACAATCGTGACCGCAATTTTATCTTGACGCAGCTCTTCTCGAAGGGCATGAACTGCACCGCGTAGTCCAAATTTTGATGCTGAATTTGCGACTTCCCTGGCGGGAAAGTTATCCAGTCCTGAGACAGAACCCATAAGTATAATCTTTGGGTTGGACGATTTACGAAGAGAGGGCAATAACAATTTGACCAGCCGAATCGGTGCTAGAAGATTGACACGCAATACCTGTTCGATCTCCTCATCCGTACACTGCTCAAACAAATATTTGCGTGTAAATGCTTGAGTCTCCCATGTTCCGCCCATGTACAGGAATCCATCAAGCACAGCATCACCAACAGCACGATGAACAGCTTCAATGCCCTCCTGAGTTGAAACATCAGCCTGGACCCAATCCCCTGAGGAAGAGGGAGAACGCGAAACTGCAATCAGTCGCTGAGTACGAGAGACCAAATGCTCAGAGACAGCCGCACCAATGCCTCGGCTGGCACCCACAACAACTAAAGTACTGAAGTAAGAGTCCAATTTTTTATCCTTCCTATCAGTTCATTTCACAATCAGGTTAATCTTTCCGCTCGCTCTTCGCCAGACATATTTTGAAGGACAATTGGGCACTGTTGCACGCACAGTAACAATCCAACGATGATTTTCGATCGGATATAAAGGGAAAATACTTCACCCATACAAACTGGCAACACGCCATCGATCTAGTGACTGAAATTCTAGAGCGCGGTGTAGAAGCCACAATTTTCTGCTCAGTTAATGAGTATAATTTTTCTCAGGTTGCGGTTGGCGGTGGACTTTGTGTTTTGGGGAATGGGCAATCGATGCAGGAGTCTCGCGACTATTACGAAATTTTGGGCGTCTCTAGCACGGCCAGTGCAGGAGAAATCAAACGGGCTTACCGGGTCTTGGCACGACGGTATCATCCGGATTTGAATCCGGGCGATCCGGCGGCGGCGGAGAAGTTTCAGCAGATTGCTCGGATCTATCAGGTGCTCTCTGACCCAATTCAACGGCAGAGTTACGATCGCGACATCGGTGTAGGAGACGGCGGATCGTCAGAGCAAGCATCGGAGACAACGGTCAGCAGTCAGGGCACAGCCTGGAAAACGTGGTATCAACGGGGAATTGAGGCGGCGCAGGATGGGGAGTACGATCGTGCGATCGCGCATTACACCCGGGCGCTCCAATCCCGACCCAGCCTGGCCGAAGCCTATAGCAAGCGAGGATTCGCCCGTCACAAGCTGGGCCAATCCCAGGCTGCCTTTGCCGATTATACGCAAGCCCTGCAGTTGAAACCCGATCTAGCCGAAGTGTATTACTATCGCGGCTTAACCCGGTTCAGTCTGGGCTATGCCAAGGCGTCTGTGGAGGACTATACCCAGGCAGTGCAACTGCAATCCGATCGTGCCCAAGCGTATTACCAGCGCGGACTCGCCTATGCCGAACTGGACGAGCCGGAGGCCGCGATCGCAGATTGGGAGAAAGCCGCTCAGCTCTTCTACGACCAGGGCGATGAGGCGAGCTATCGGCAAGCCAGCGAGGCTTGCCATCGTTATTCTCGCAGGCTGGGAGTGAGATTGAGACAATTGCAGCCATTCGTCGCTACTCCTCAAGCCGCCCTGGAAAGCCTGCAAATCTTTTTGTTTAATCCCATGGGAGGGCTATTGCCCGCGTTTGCTAGACTGAGCGAAGCCAGGGCGCTGCAGACCAGCCTTGTGTTTGCGATCGCGTTCGATCTGTGTTTTGTGCTGGGCATCTCCCTGCTGAAGCAAGCCGATGGCGTCGTCACCCAAAACACCGCCTTGAGTCTGGTCATTCTCGGCTTCGTCCCGTTTCTCAACCTGGCCACAGCCAGTGGCCTCCTGCGCCTGCTGCTGAAGCGGCACGGCAGCTTTGCCGGCGACCTGTTTATTGCCGGGGCAGCCCTCATTCCCCTGGGTCTGATGGTCGTCCTCATGGGCATCCTAGGATTGATGGGCGTTGGCAGCAACCTGGTCTATGGCATCTTAGCCGTCTTCGCCAGCTGCTACGCCCTCCTGACGTTGTACAGCGGCTGCAACCAAATTTCCAATCTCTCCGAAGCCCTGTCCGCACTCGTTGTCCCCATGATGTTGTTGCTCAGTCTGGCTCCTTTTGCTTTGATTTGATGGGGAACAGGGAACGGAGAATAGGGATAGTCCAGTAGGATGGGCAAAGGGCAAGCGCCCGTGCCCATCACGAGATCTTGTGATGGGCACGCTTCGCTTTGCCCATCCTACGAGTTTGCCTTCTGCCCTCTGCCATACGCTTCAAAACGCCCAATTGAGCGGTGAGCTAACAGGCACACAATCGTTTAGGGACAAAAGCAATCAACGTATCGCTAGCTGTTGCGTTGAGGTCTTCTTCATCCAGATTGGCGGGTTGAGGCGGAAGCACCACTTCGCAAACCACCGGGTTCTCGTTGGCGTCTGACGTCCGGTGGCGCGTGGCTGCTGTCGCCTCCCCCAGGCCCAAGACCACCACCACCACGGCGACCCCACTCAACACTGCCCCTGCTTCCCGCAACACCGCCATCGGTTCGGTCAAAAACCGCTGATAGAGCGCCCGATCTAACCAGGCTCTGGCCACCACTTTGCTGATCGTTTTTTCCCAATCGGCATCCATAATCGCTCCTAACAATTGCAAATTTTCAAGTTCAAATGTTCGTTCCCCACTGCACCGGATTGGATGAGACCAGCAAGACATTCCCTAACAGGCACATACTCGTTTAGGGACAAAAGCAATCAACGTATCGCTAGTTGTTGCGTTGAGGTCTTCTTCATCCAGATTGGCGGGTTGAGGCGGAAGCACCACTTCGCAAACCACCGGGTTCTCGTTGGCGTCTGACGTCGGGTGGCGCGTGGCTGCTGTTGCCTCCCCCATGCCCAATACCACCACCACCACGGCGACCCCACTCAAAACTGCCCCCGCTTCCCGCAACACCGTCATCGGCTCGGTCAAAAACCGTTGATAGAGTGCCCGATCTAACCAGGCTCTGGCCACCACTTTGCTGATTATTTTTTCCTGATTGGGATCCATAATTGTTCCTTCCCCTTCTCAATTTTCTCGATGCCGCTTAGCCATTGCTCAGGATACTAATCAATCCGTAGATGCAAATCCGCATCGTGCGTAAAACAACTAAACGGGGCATTTCAGTGTAGATTATAAGGAACAGAGAGCAGGTAACTGTATGGTCTTAATGTTTCCTTCAAAACTGTATGGCAGAGACCCCGAAAGCGCGAGATTTTTGCAGAGCTTCGAGCGGGTGAAACAGGAAGGAACGCCCCGATTGCTACTCATTTCTGGGCAGCCGGGGGTGGGCAAAACCGAGATGGCCAATCAGGGGCAAGCAGACATCGCCAGGCAGCAGCCCTGTTGGATTGCCGCTGGCAAGTGCGATCGGCTGCAGCATAACAGTCCCTACGCTGCCATCATTACCGCCTTCCGCACCTTAGCAAGACAGATTTTAGACCCCAGTAGGCGAACGATCGCCCCACTCAAGCCCCTCACCACGGCCCTGGGGACTAATGGACAGATTGTGGTTGACGTCATTCCTGAGGTGGAACTGCTGCTGGGGAAACAGTCCTCCGTTCCAGTTTTGGGCGCTGTCGAAACCCAGAATCGCTTTAATCTGGTGTTTGGCAACTTCATCCGCTCTTTTTGTTCCCCGAACAGGCCGTTGGTGCTGGTATTGGACGATCTGCAATGGGCCGATCCGGCCACTCTGAAGCTGCTGCAGTTGCTGTTGACCGATCCTGAAACCCAATATCTGTTCTGTGTGGGCACCTACCGCAGCAACGAAGTCAGCGCCGACCATCCCCTGACCCAGGCCATCGAGACCTTACAGGCCGCTGGCACAGACATCCAGCGGTTGCAGCTGCAGTCCCTCTCCGATCGTCAAGTGGATCGGTTCGTGGCCGATACGCTGCAGGATCGCAGCGAACGCCCCAAAGCGCTGGCGGCCCTGATGTTTCGGCAAACGGCGGGCAATCCGTTGTTGCTGAAACAGTCGCTGTACAGTCTTTATCTCAACCAGCAACTGTTTCAAGCAGCGGGTAGCGGCTTGTGGCAATGGCAACTCGAACACTTGCAGCGACAGGAGTTGTTTGACCTCGTCAGCCAACGGCTGGCGCGTTTACCCGCTCCCGCGAACCACTGGCTCAAGCGAGTCGCCTGCACGGGCGGACGGATGTCGTTGCCGCTGCTGTCTGCCATTGGCGAACAGTCGCCAGTCAAAACGCTGCTGCAGCTGCGGCCCGCCCTACGCTCAGGCTTAATCGTGCTCCAACGAGACGCCGCTGACGTCCTCGTTTGTTTCGTGCACGATCGGATCCAACAGATGGTCTACGACCAGATTGAACCCGCTACCCAGACTGCCATGCACTTTGTCACCGGACAATTGCTGCAAGCGGCAAACCAGGAAGACAATTTTTTCTTGATGGTGAATCAATTCAATTTAGGGACCCGATCGATCGCAGCTCAATCGCAAAAAGATGAACTGTGTCGGCTCAATCTTCAGGCGTCGCAGAAAGCCAGGGATGTGGCTGACTTCACCTCCGCCCTGACCTATATCCATCAAGCCCTCGATCTGCTGGGTCAGAGTTGGGGGCGGAATTATGGGCTGACCCTGGAGATTTATCAAGCAGCCATCGAGGTGGAATATCTCAATGGTCATTTTGAGCAATCGCACCGTTTCGCCAATGCGGCCTTAGACCAGACCAAAACTGCCTTGGAAGCAGTGAGTATCTATCAGCTCAAAATTCAAGCATATATTGCCCAAAGTCAATATCAAGAAGCTGTAGAATTGGGCTTCTCTGTACTTAGAGATGTTGGCGTTGAACTTACAAAAAATCTACCCAGTAATTTAACGATTGAAGCACTTGACCAATTATCTGAAGCATCTGACCCACTTAGAATATCTATATTGAAAATATTATGCACGATTGGTGATTTTGCTCCTTTTGTCGATACAGAATGCATTCCGTCAATCATTATTACTGAATTGAATCTCTACTGGCAAATGGGTAATTCAATTCTATCGGCTAGTGTCTGTGTTGATTATGCTTTTCTATTGTGTGCTGCGGGCGAAATTGAGCAGGGCAATCAATATGGCGAACTGGCGTTGCGATTGCTCGATCGGTTTGACCTGAAGAGGCTGCAGTGTAAGGTGATTAATATTTATCATTGTGGCGTCAAGCATTGGGTCAACCTGAGAGAAACCCTGGAGAGTCTTGAACGGGCAATTGCCAGCGGCCTGGAGCATGGCGATTTAGAATTTACCGGGCATGCGGTCTTGAATCTCTGTACGCATTCTATCTTTGCTGGTATCGGGTTAGAAGAAATCGAAAGAGTCTACCAAACCTATACCCGTTTGTTGCAGAAGTTCAGGTTAGAGTTTCATTTCAATATCAATAAGATTTTTCATCAAGTCGTCTTAAATTTACGCGGTCGATCGTCGGCACCGGCGCAGCTCCAAGGGGAAATTTTTGATGCTGCCGGATCGCTGCCAGACTTACGGGCAGAACATAATACGTTTGCGTTATTCCTGACTTATCTGGCTCAAGGGATGCTGTCCTATTTTTTTGCCGCCTATGCAGAAGCGTTGACGAACCTGAATGAAGCGACCCAGTATGCTGCGGTGATGGACGGGTTTGCGGCGACGACTCAGCTCAATTTTTATCAGTCCCTGGCGATTCTGGGCTATTACCGGGACGCTCCAGCCCTGGAAAGGCCGGGGTTGATGGAGACGGTTGAGGCGAATCAAACCCAAATGGAACGTTGGGCAAGGTTTGGCCCGGTGAATTTTTTGCATAAGTTCTATCTGGTGGAAGCGGAGCTGGCGCGGGTACAAAGTCGATTCGATGCGGCGGTGTCTTTCTATCAGAAGGCGATTGAGGGTGCTCGCAAAAGTGGCTATATCCAGGAGGAGGCGTTAGCGCGCGAACTGGCGATGAAGTTTTGTTTGGGGCGCGATCGCGCCAATCGTGCCAGAGAGCATTTCAAAGCAGCGTACCGTCTCTATCTGCAGTGGGGTGCAGTGGCCAAAGTCCAGGAACTAGAGAAAACGGGCGTCACCAATCTGGTGTCAGATTCTTCGGCACTGATTGAAGAGTGCTTTTTCCAAAATCAAAAAGAAATCGTACAAACCCTATTGGGACTGTGCAGCAACATTGTCTATATCAGCGAGACCCGAACCATACAATTGATTTGCACTTCTGTGTCCCTGGCCGACTTGATTCGTTCCCATGGCAGAGAGATAAAAAGAATGCCAGACTTAAAAATAGAAATCAAAATTCAGCCAAGTTCGCGTTAATCAAAAGGTGCTTGAAAAAAACTGGATCTTCCTGCTTTCCCCTCTGCCTTCTGCCTTCTGCCCTCTGCCATATCGAATCTCAGGACTGTTCGCCCTCTGCTAACCGTTATCCTTGGGATCGCCATTTAATTCGCTATTCTTACGCTGATAAAATTCCCTTAATGTTTCCCGATCCCACTGGGGGCCGCGATATTGGATCCGATTCAACGCCCTGGCAATGGCGTCATATTCTTTTGCAGTCGGTTCTACATATCGATCCAGAATCGCATCCAATCTCGCAGGATCTAGCGTTTCGCGAGTCGCCAATTCCTGTCGGGACAGGTTTTCTGCCTCCAGGATGTGCCGAATCAATATGACTAATTCGGACGGGCCTTTATTTTGCGACGGTTCGACCACCAAAACTCCTTGATGACTTTGGATAGAATCCACACCCAATTTACCATTTCCCTCAAATCTGGAGCTGGGGAAACCGAATTAACAAAAGCAATGTTGAGGGTTCATTGTTGAGGGTTCATTGTTGAGGGTTCATTGTGGATAGCTCATTGTTTCCGCAACTTGGAAGGTTAGCGCCCCTTTCGGGGGCGCTAACCTCGATTTCTTCGTGCTAGAACGGAAAAATGGGTTATTTTGAAAGCCTTGCTCCGCAAGGCTTTCAAAATAACCTTCCAAGTCGTGTGTTCATTCGTTGATGGCTCATGGTGGCAGAACGCAAAACTTTCCTGCTCCGTGCCCGATGAGCGATAAACCATGAACCATTTAACGGTATGATAAGGGCTGGAAATAAAGTCACGCATGTTTGCGCTTTGGGAAATAACTATGGACATTTTGACACTGGGCTGGGTTTCATTGCTGGTGGTTTTCACCTTCTCGATCTCGCTGGTGGTCTGGGGACGTAACGGTTTTTAGGCAGCTGTGGAAACCTCACCGTCCAATGTACTCGCCTTTGTGGCTCTGGGACTGCTTGTGTTTGTCTCGATCGGTGTCCTTTATCTGACTATGGCAGAGTGGCGCGATCGCAGACGGCGAGACCGAGACAAGCGCAACCGTTGAACCCTACTCCTCTGCTGTAAATCTCCAGCTCAACATTGCGAAAAATACACTAATTCAAAATTCAAATTCAAAAGACTGAACTTCTGAGTATTCATATCGAATTTGCGATCCTTTCAGTAAATTCAATCAATCACTGATAACAATGCACTGATAACAATGCAAAGTTGTGCCAGGATATGGGATTTTTGCCGAAGGATTCAGAGTTCATAGTTTGGGGCCAATCGCTCGCGATCGAATGGATTACTTATTTCGTTTGAATTCTTGATTTTGAATTTTGAATTCAAATCGTTATAAGGAACTTCAAAATAGAATGAAGCCAGATGAAAAATCGATTCAGGTTGGATCGCTAAACTGGTTCTACCGGGAAGCAAACCCCTCAAATTCCAACAACAGATCGCCTGTTATTTTGTTGCACGGCCTCCCTGCCCAGAGCTATAGTTGGCGCGAGGTGATGCCCGCCTTAGCCGAGAAAGGGCTGCGAGCCATTGCCCCCGATTGGATTGGCTTTGGCTTTTCAGACAATCCCGACAAGCGGCACTTCGCCTACACGCCAGATGCCTTTCTGGATGCCTTTGCTGCCCTACTTCAAGCCCTGGAAATTGAACAGTTTTCCCTGGTGGTTCAAGGCTTTGTTGGTTCAGTCGGGCTTCAATACGCCCTACGCAATCCCGATCGAATCGAGCGCCTGGCTATTCTCAACACTCCCATCACCAGTGACGCCAAACTGCCCTGGAAAATTAAACAACTGAGCCTTCCCTTCATCGGCGACGTCATGACCCAGGATCCGCTGCTCGTCGATCGCACCCTGGAAGGCGCAGGCCCCTATCAGGTGGCCGATGCAGACTTAGATATTTACCGTCGCCCCTTTCTCCGCAGTTCTGCTGCAGGACGGGCCCTCATGGCTACCATCCGAAACCTGCAGCTGCCCCAAGTCACCACAGAAATTGAGGCCGGTCTTAAACAATGGCAACATCCCACCTTGCTCATTTGGGGCGAGGACGATCCCTGGTTACCCGTCAGCATGGCCCAAACAACCCTGAACGCCCTGTCCAATGGAGAGTTGGCCAAACTGGAGAAAGTCGGACACTATGCCCAGGAAGATTGGCATGAAAAAGTCAACGAAGTGCTCGTGCCCTTCCTCCGCCGCCAGGAGAAAGATTGATTGATAAAGGCAGGAGGCAGAAGGCAGGAGGCAGAAGGCAGAGGGCAGAGGGAAACAACCTGGCCTCTCATGCTTGCCAAAATAGAATTGTACAGGTCCGTAGTTGGCACTTCAGTGCTGCCGAGTTCATCGCATCAAATTCTACAAATCTGTAGTTGGCACTTCAGTGCTGCAGAATTTATCGGATCAGAACCAATACTGTTCGGTTTAGAAACGAGAATTAATTTCTCGCGTAGGGTCACGGCATTGCCGTGCTCCCTACCCGTCTATTTTTCGTAAAGTGATTGAACCCGCTATCCTTAACCGAACGGTATTGGGATCAGGACTACCGCTGTTTCTGTTCCCACCAAAGCTTAACCTTTCTTTTAAGTCTCAAGCTTCTCTTCTTGAAAGGGTGTAGGGTGGAATGACGCATCTGGGCTGGGAAATACCCAATGTTGGTCTTAGACCCAACAAACGGTCGCAGCTCCGGGGTTGACAGGACAATGCAAACACACCCTTTCTTGCAGAGAGCACTATGGCGACCGGGACTTATGCCTCCGATCTGACCCTTGAAATTGACGGGAAAGTCTTTATCGACGAAAAGGATGAAGTTTTAATTCCCTATATTTTGCAGATTAGCGTTGAAGAAAGCCTCCACATGCCAGCCATGTTTACCCTGGTGGTGGCCAATCCTTACTTTCCCTCGAACAAAAAGGATGGCCCCTGGAAAAATGATAGCTTGTTCGATTTTGGCAAAACGGTCAAAATTAAGTTTGGAGCCAGTACAACCGATTCGCCTGAGTTTTCCCAGGAAAATCAGGGATATGTGATTTCAGGGGAAATTACCTCCATCGAATCGCACTTTACCACTGAATCCCAGGCCCCGATGATCGTTCGCGGCTACGACGCTTCCCATCGCCTGCACCGGGGACGGTATAACCGTGCTTTTCAAAATATGTCGGATACCGACATCGTGCGCCAAATTGCTTCGGAGTCAGGTATCTCAACCGGGACGATCGATCAAAGTGGCGGGCCCTATGGCTACGGCGATATTCCCGTCTCGGATAAAGGGTATATTTTTCAGGAAAACCAGACCAACATGGAATTTTTGCGGGAACGAGCTGCCCGACTGGGATTTGAACTGTTTGTTGAGGATGGCAAATTGAATTTTCGCAAGCCAAAAGCAGGGACGACGCTCAATCTCAAGTGGTTGGATGATGTTTACAGCTTTCGCGTCCGGGCTAACAGTGCTGAGCAGGTGAGTGGGGTTGAGGTGCGGGCCTGGAATTACAGCACCAAAAAGGCCATCGTTGCCAACAAAAAATCTGAGCAGGTTTTGACCAGTACCGGTAGAGGCAAAGGCAGCAGCAGCAGCAGCAAATTTTCGGGTTCAGCCCCCAAAATGATAGTGGTCAATCAGCCCGTCTTTGAGCAAACGGAAGCGGACAACATGGCTCAGGGATTAGTGGATGAGCTGGGAGGAGAATACCTGTGTGCCGATGGCAGGGCGGATGGCAATGCCAAGCTTCGTCCGGGACGGATCGTACAATTGAAAGATATGGGCAAGTATAGCGGCACCTATTATGTCACCGAGACCCGGCATTTGTATTGCGATCGCATCTACACTACCGAATTCACTGTCCGGGGCTTGCGTGGCGGCGACCTGGTGACTACTCTCTTCCCGCAAAACCGCCTCCAACCCGGACAAACCCTGCTCGTCGGTGTCGTCACCCAGAACAAAGATCCCAAAGGCTGGGGTCGGGTTCGGGTCAAATTCCCCACCCTCACCGAAGCCCACGAAAGCTACTGGGCCCGCATGGTCACCATTGGTGCCGGAGCTGACCGGGGCTTTGATTGTTTGCCCGAAATCGATGATGAAGTCCTGGTTGCCTTTGAAAATGGCGACATCCACCGTCCCTACATCCTGGGCGGCGTCTGGAACGGCACCGACGCTCCCCCCGAAAAAGTAGACAAAACCATCAAAAAATCAGGCAACACCCTGGGGACCGTGCGTCTGCGCACCTTCAAAACCCGCACCGGCCATCAGCTCCAATTCGTCGAAGAAGACGATCAGGGTACCTACGACGGAATCTACATGACCACAACCGGCAAACACAACCTGAGCATGCGGGACAAAGACAAAGGCTCCGATCAGTTTGTGGAAATTGAAACCACCAACAAACATAAATTGCTGCTGGACGACACCAACAAGAAAATCCAGATCAAAACCGCTGGCGGTCATACCATCACCCTGGACGACAGCGGTAAAAGCATCAGCATGGACTCCACCGGCAGCATTAGCATCAAAGCTAACAGCAGTATTAGCATCAAAGCCAACAGCAGCATGACAATTCAATCTAGCGGTATCATGACTGTTAAAGGCTCTATTATCAAACTCAACTAGCAATCAAACTCAACTAGCAATCAAACTCAACTCACAAGAGGAACTGTACCATGGGCAAACCCGCCGCCAGACTGACCGACTCCGTTTCCCACGCCACCCCGCCTATCCTGACAGGGGGCCCCGGCAGCTTAAACGTCCTCATTGGCAATCTTCCCGCCTGGAGAGGCGTCCCCAAAGCTGCGGCGTCCTCGCTCAAATCCACCAAGAAGGGCTTCGATACCGCCATCAAAGTCGCAGAGAATGTAGCCAAAGCCACGCCTCCCCCCGGCAAAGCCGCCGCCGAGGCTGCCGCAGAAGCCACCAAAGCCACCGCTGCCGCCACCATGAGCAGCCTGATTGCCAGTACCTCAATGGGGGCCGATATCCATGTCTGTGCAGTCTTGCTGCCGGTACCGCCCCACGGCCCCGGCGTCGTCATTGACGGCAGCTCCTCTGTGTTGATCAACGGGTTGCCCGCCTGCTTTCAGGGGAACAGCATTTTGGAAGCCGTCGGCCCAATGAACAAAATCACCAAAGGGTGTACCTCGGTGCAGATTGGCAAGTAATCGTAGCGATTGTTTGGAAGGATCCCTCTAGAGGTAAGGTTCCAATAAGATGTAAACAGTCCGTAGGGGCAATCCCTTGTGGTTGCCCCTATAGTCTCTAGATAGGGTGTTTTTGAACCAGGATGTGGCCAACAATCTGTAGGAACAATCCCTTGCGGTTGCCCGATAGTCGCTGGAGAGGGTGTTTTTGAGCCAGGATGTGACCAACAATCTGTAGGAACAATCCCTTGCGGTTGCCGCGATAGTCTCTGGAGAGGGTGTTTTTGAGCCAGGATGTTTAAAATCTGTAGGGGCAATCCCTTGCTGTCGCTGCGATAGTCTCTGGTGAGGGTACCCACAAGGGGTACCCCTACTTGACAACGATTACATTCAACCGCTGTATTAGCCAACCTGAAACGATTGACCCAGGGGTTGAAATTCGCCTGTTTCCTGCCGCTGCAATTTTTCTTGAATGGTGGCAAAGCGCTTGACTGTTTCCACTGGATATAACCGTTCGCCACAACGCTGACAAACCTCTGCCGCAACGCTCAAGATTGCGGTATGATTTCCCCCACGTAAAATTTTCTCCACTTCTTTTGCTACCAACTGTCCCCCACAAACAGGACACTGGGTTAATGTTGCCATTGCTATTTCCTCCTTTGTCGCCAATACAGCCTTTCTTAAGCCAAACGTTCGGGTTGAAGCAGCGCGATCGCGCGCAATCCCTTCAGCACCTGCAAAACGCGATAGAGGTCGTTCTCTCGCCGGAACAGAGTAAACAAGTCGGATACCCCATATTGGCGGGTTTGTTGCAGCAATTTCACGAAGGTAAATTCGCTGCCATTGGTCAGCACACCAAAAATGGGACGCTCCAGGGCGGTGTCGGCCATCATATAAAACAGAGCCTGCGGTAATGCCTTCATCACCGAAAACTGGTGCGCCTTGGACTCAATGACGACGCTCCATAATTGGCGATGCAGGATAAGCAGATCGATGCGACCTCGAATCGTCTTGTCTTCCGCTTCGACGGCAATTTCCACTTGTTTTTCGGCCACGGGCACAAAGGGAAACCGGGCTAATCCCGCCATGGAGAGGATGGGAGCCAGCACGAACAATTTAACGACTTCTTCATGCAGGGGGAATTCGACCAGACTGAGGAAATCAGCCTTAATCTGGTCTAACCGTAGCTGCTCATGCTCAGCCAGGTGGGGCTGCTCCTGTTGCCATTCGGGGAAGAAGCGATCGTCCCAACACTGCTGCAGTTGAAACTGTTCTTTGACTTCGTGCAGCGAGAGATCGCTAGCTTGAATGACTTGAGCCATGGTTACTTTGACTTTGAGGGGATGTTGTTATTTTAGTACAAAGATATGTCGATGGGAAGTGCGGTTTGGGTTGGGGGGAGGGGGTGCGATCGCCATGTTACTATTCAATCGAACATTGCCCAGTGTTTAGCCGCTCTCCTGGGCATCAACACTTTAGAGGTAATGCAATGGATTCCGCCACCAGAGATCGGGAAATCGTCAAACAAGTGATTCAGCGGTATGCCCAGTTCAAACCGTCCCATGGAGAGATCCGTCTCGACACCGTATTCGATCAGGTGCAAGACCGATATGCGCTGATGCAGGCGGGGTGGGATCGGGGCCGACGGGTGCGGGGCAATTTGATTTATGTGCCGCTCCACCAGGGGAAAGTTTGGGTGGAGTACGACGGCATGGAGGCTGGGATTACCGACGACTTGATTGCAGCGGGCATTGAACGGGAACGGATTGTGCTGGCGTTTTTGCCTGATGCCCAAACGGTCGCTCTTGCCTGACCCTCTGCAATTTTAATATTTTGCTAGGACGGAAGAAACTGGTGTTGTTGGGAGGGGTGGACGCGATCGCAATCAAGATTCTTCTAACACACCCTCTCTCTTTATAATTTTTCCAGGTAGAGAGTTTTGATTTGAGAGGCAACCTTTCTAGCTTCAGTCAACGGTATTGGATAGCCGATAGTGTTGTACCCTTTGTTGGCTATTCGTTTTTCCTGAAGGGATTTTTGTAGTTGCCAAACTAGAGATCTCAATTTACCCGGTTTGAAGACAAGAATTTCCTGTTCTGGAATCAAAAATATCCAGTAGCAGGCTTGCGATGTCCAGCCCCAACCTGGAACTCTTTCCTTATCATTCGAGGTCGTTTCAAAGAAAAGGTTTCCAGTTCTTTTCGCTGCGATGTCGAATTTGTACTCAATGCTGAGCACCGTTCCATCTGATCGAGTAATAAGCCTGTCTATCCCTGATTGTTGATACTTCTCATCTTCAGATACATCAATAACGTTGTAGGCAGGACGGAGCCATCGATCTAGGAATATTTCACCCTCTTGACCAATTCGACGTTGGGTTTCAAAGTCGTACTGTTTAGCTTGCATAGATGTAAGGGATGTAAAGTTGAACATATTGGCTGCTACGTTGCACTGGAATACCAGCCCAACGCGATACCCAATTCACCAATGCCCTCAGAGAGCTTGCTCTACGTGGATTTGTTGTACCCCCACAGTCACCCAGAGTAATTCGGGAAATCACGTCTTGAATCAACTCTTTAGTAAGTTCTTTGCCACCCGAAGTCGTCTCTTCAAGAATGACCTGAATAGGGTAGAATCCCAACAATGCCTCTACCAAAAGGCGTTCGCGGGTTTCCCGATCGCTACTCTCAGCAATCCGTTGACCGCGATCTGTTAGAACATAAAGACTTGAAGATTGACCAGTGACACGTTCCCTAGTCGCCAAACCAAACTCTATGAGGGGTTTGACAAGATAATCACCACGTCGAGCTAAATAAATGTCTTTTGTAGCAGGACTACCAAATTCAATAGCTAGCGTTTTGGAGGTGTTGGCTCCAGCGTGAATTAAGTCAATAGCTGTTATAAATTTGTGAGGATCGCCAATTTGAGGAATGCAGATTATCTGTTCCTCTCCATGATAGAGATCTTGTTCCAAAGCAGTTTTCCAATCAATAGAATGAGAAACTTGGTGGAACTCATAGAATCTGATTTCCTTCCTGTTTGAATCAACGGCATACGTAATGAAGAAAGTCCGTCCTTTCAATTCATAGACCAAACCATTGACACCTGGCTTCTGACCGCAAACTGCTCCTTCAACTTCACCCGTTTGCTTTAAGATCTTAAGCACGGGACAAAGCTCCTGTTCCAGCTCCGGATCCAAGAAAGCTTTCTTGTCTTGGAGCATCAACTTGACACGATCGTCAAAATAGGTAAATCTGTACATTTTGGTATCAATCCTTGTATCTACGTTAAACGCATTCGCTTCCTCGTTGTATTGGGATACCAGCCCAACGTGATACCCAATTCACCAATGCCCTTAGAGAACTTACTCTACGCAGTTTTGTTGTTCCACCACAATCACCAAGAGTAATTCGAGCAACCACTTCTTGGATCAACTCTTTGGTAAACTTCTTACCTCCTAAAGTTGTTTCTTCAAAAATCATCTGGATAGGGTAGAACCCTAATAATGCTTCTACTAAAAGACGTTCGCGAGTTTCTCGATCGCTACTCACAGCAATTTGCTGGCCTCGTTTTGTTAGTATATAAACGCTTGAAGATTTGTCACTGAGGCGTTTCCTATTAGCCAGACCAAACTCTATAAAAGGTTTGACAAGAAAATTGCCGCGCCTAGCTAAATATTTGTCTTTAGTAGCAGAACTTCCAAATTCAATAGCTAGGCTTTTTGGAGTGTTAGCTCCAGCATAAATCAAATCTATAGCTTTGATAAATTTATGGGGATCTCCAATTTGGGGGATATAGAAAATCTGTTCTTCTCCATAACAAAGATCTTGCTCTAATGCAGTTTTCCAATCAACAGAATGAGAATTTTTATGGAACTCACAAAATTGGACTTCTTTCCTGATTGAATTTACTGCATATATTATTAAAAAATGTCGACCTCTCAACTCATAAACTAAACCATTTACATCTAGCTTTTGTCCACAAGTTGCACCTTCAATTTCCCCTGTCTGCTGCAGGGTTTCAAGCACAGGACAAAGCTCTTGTCTTAAATCTGAATGCCAAAATATTTGCTCATGTTTGAGCATCAACTCTATACGATCGTCAAAATAGGTAAGTTTGTACATTGTTGCATAACTCCTTGTATCAAGACGATCGAACTTGAATATCAGAAGGGACAAACAACACTTTATCAGCATCACCAATTAATGGGAGCGATAACTGATTGGTGAATCGAGAAGATACAAATGCTACGACTCGACGCTTATGAAACGTTAAGTAAATACAATCTGTACCTGCTAAAAGCCTTTCCCAAGCTTCAGTTAGTTGTTCTCTAAACTCAGTGAGGGGCATTTCTTCACTTATCTGAATTCCAAATTCTTCTTCTCCAGAATTTAGATCGTCAATGTCTGCAAGTGGAAGCAGGAAGGCTGCCAGTTCTCCATAATGAGTACATACAATCCGCAAGTTACCTGACTGCACTTGCCGTCTAAGCTTTGGTAACTTGATCCTCAATTCGGACATTGGGATTTGCTTAAAACGTTTGTTCATGCTTAGTAGCCCATCCCTACGAACATATTCACGGCTTAATTGCTATCCGTCAATATTGTATCACGTTTTTTGCATTTTTTACATTTTAGGGCTGTGTTTATCTGTGTGAAAGGATTACGAGGATTTTCTTTGGTGTTGTAGAGTGCTTTTGCGCGATCGCGCCACCCGCCATAACTTCCTTGCTCTCCAAACGTCCCCTACATAACTGGATCGAGATCGGTATTGTGGCTGGGACACTTTTTTAGGGAGTGCGATCGCACCTACCCAGACGATTTAGAGTAATAGCACGGAATGACAAAACTTGTAGCGCTGATCCAGGAAACGCTACCGCCTTGAAGTGCCCGCTACAAACGTTTCAGGCTTTGGTCGTATCGTAGGCATCAAAAGTAGAAGATGGAGATGCGATCGGAAATTGAAGCTATGGAGTTCATGCATTATGCTAGCACTAACGCATCCTACGACTTACTTTTCTCCTCTGCCTTCTGCCCTCTGCCCTCTGCCTCCTGCCCTCTGCCTCCTGCCCTCTACCATAACCTCAGCGATAAAGTCCTCGTTTAATCTGCCGCAATGGACTTAATATCGTATCGCGGGTCGCAACGATTGCCCCCTGGACAACGGCAGCTCTCTTGTTTGCCGCCTTGAAGCGGCTTAACTCCTGGGCAAAGTCAGCCCCTTGCTCGTCAATCTGCTGTTGAAATTGCTCTTGTATGTAGCGATAGAGTTCCAAGTCCAGCTGATTGTACTCCTGAATTAAGGCTAAGTCTTGCTCCGAGACGTCTGCTTTTTGGGGACGATTGGCAGTGACGTTTCTGCTGATATAAGCAACATTGCGCCAGCCAAACTGTCGTTTCAATAAAATCAAACTTTCGTCAAATCGTCCCGAGAGTCCCACCAGGGAAAATTTGTCCTGAATATTGTGTTTGGCAATATCCAGCAGTTCAGCATTGCACTGTCCAAAGGGTGTTTCCACGCCCGCCTTGCCCGCTAATAATCTCACCTGTCCGTTCTCAGTCATCACCCTGATGCCGCTGCTGACGAAGTCCCCCAAACCGATCTTTTGGGACAGAAATAACTCGTAGAGGGGGTGGCTGGGTGTGCGAAATGTGAAATAGTAGGTAGAGATGATGCGATCGATGGGATCTCGCAGGAAGGTAATATAGGTTGAAGGCTGAGGCAGGAATTCGTGCAGGCCAAACCGGACATGCCCTCTGACATACTGAAGCTTCTCCCGTTGGTGCTCAGGAAGTTGTTGCAGAGAGGGAGCATCCAGGGGTTCGTCAAAAATGCTCAATGTCTTGTCTTGGGGATATTGCCGAGCGAGCACGGTTGTCAGCGTGGTGCCTGCAGTTTTGGGAATGTGCAGAAAAATGAGAGCGGGCTGATTTGATTTTTTCATAGACGGAGATGCTCTTGGTATTCAACGCGCTGACGCGATCGCATCATTCAATCTGCACAACAATAACCGGAGTTTTGCGGACAGCCACTCGCTTATTCGCTGACCTCCACTTCCAGTATAGGCATCATCCCGCCCGGTTATCGCTTTTGTTAACAAGTTCTCCCCAGCTAGAACATGACAGATTATCGCAGGAGGCAGAAGGCAGGGGGCAGGAGGCAGAAGGTAGGGGGCAGAAGGCAGAAGGGTAAAAGTGAATATATCTGCTTTTGAGTGTTTCCTGATGTCCTAATCCATTCTCATAGTGATATAGCAATTCTCAGGCTAGTGAGGATGGAAATGTGCCCCTGCCGAAGGCAGGGGCACATTTCCATGTACTTCAGTCGTGCGGGAACCGCTATATATCAGTGCCAGCATTGTTCTATGTTCCCCGTTCCCCCTTTGGGCACGGACCGGATTGGCGATCTGATTGCGCTCCTGTCAGCGCTGACCTATGCTGCTAATTATCTGATTCGAGAACGGCTGCGGGCCAAATTTTCAGCCAGTACCACTTTGTATTGGGACTTGGTTTATTAGCATGGTTCTGGTTTTGCCAGTGGCGTTTTTCATTGAGCCGCAGCTCTTTACCACGACACTCCCAGTCTGGCTGGCAGTCATGGCCCTCAGTGTTTTTGGTCAGGCAATTGCGTAGGGGCTGTTAATTCACAGTCTGAAAACCTTTTCACTGGGGTCGATCGACTCTATTGCTGAAAGGAGGCCCTGTCATCAGCGCCCTGCTGGATTGGAAGTTCTTTGGGGAACAGCTCAGTGTTATCAATGGCGTAGCACTAGCAGTTATTCTTTTGGGTTTGTATCTGGCTAGCGTTAGTCAAGGCGCAAAACATTAGGAGACATTGACATGACGACCTGGGATGATATCAGTCAGGATCTGCTGCCGCGATTCTCCTCCGGGAAATCGCAGCTCCTTCTACCAGACTGCTTGAGCCAGAAACCAAGATTGCCCCTGGCCAACCTGCCCACCCCCCTGCAAACTGCCCGCAGGCTGACCCAACGCCTCGCAGGTCCCGAAATTCTGATCAAACGCGACGATCTCACGGGTCTAGCCACTGGCGGCAACAAAACTCGCAAACTGGAATTTCTCCTGGCAGATGCCCTCAATCAGAACGCAGGCTGCCTCATTACCGTCGGCGGCCCTCAATCCAATCACTGTCGTCAAACTGCCGCCGCCGCTGCCAGAATCGGTCTCCCCTGTCACCTGGTGATTGGCGGCTTCCCGCCCCCTCACCTACAAGGCAACCTGTTCCTCGATCGAGTCCTGGGCACTCAAATGCACTGGTCAGGCACCACAAACCGCACCCAGAAAATTGAAGAAGTAGCGGCTTCGCTGCGGTCTGCCGGTGCCACCCCCTACACCATTCCTGTGGGCGGATCCACTGCCATTGGTGCATTAGGCTACGTCGTCGCCATGGTAGAACTCTGCGACCAACTCGCTGCGGCCAATCGCTCCGTCGATCGCATCCTCTTCGCCACCAGTTCTGGCGGTACCCAGGCGGGGATCGTTGTCGGTGCCGCCCTGACTGGATTTACCGGGCAGGTTCTCGGCATCAGCATCGATCAGGTTCCCGACGAGCAATCATCTGTCAAATACAAACAATTCGTCACCCAGCTCGCCAACGACACTGCTCAATCCATCGGCTGTACCGCTCAATTCTCTCCAAAAGACATCAACATCAACTACGACTACCTGGGCCAGGGCTATGGCGTCGTCGGTGACTTGGAACGGGAAGCCGTAAAGCTCATGGCCCAGAGCGAAGGGATTCTGGTTGGTCCTGTCTATACCGGTCGGGCCTTGGGAGGGCTGATCGATCTGATCCGCAAGGGCATTGTGTCAGCCAACGAAACGATTCTATTCTGGCATACGGGCGACGAGACGGCTCTCCATGCCTATACTCACGAGTTTGCTGAAGCTTAAAGGATCGAGAATTCAATTAAGATGTAGCTGAGTTAAGATGGACGATGGGCAACGCTCATGCCCATCGCAGATAGGTGAGAGATCGGAACGCTAGCCTTTGCTGGTTTCAAGTGGAGTTCCCTTCCAATCCTTATATAAAAGATGAATGAGGAGTTGAAAATGGCAAGGGGTCGAGCAGGGCGGTGGTACAGTCTGGTGGTGCTGTTGAGTGCGATCGCGTTGGGGAGCAAGGCGGCGCGATCGCAGCCCCTGCCCAACCCACCCCAACTGCAGGCCGATGGGGATGAAATGCTTTGCGCGATCGCGCTCAACACCCTGGCCGAACTTGAGGCCAGGCTAGAGACAACACCCCTCGAAACCTTGAGCAACCAGGAAATCGCCAACCTGAACCAATCCGTTGATACCTTAGGGAACACCATCAACCGACACTGTCCCCCAGATCGCGCCAACACCAGAGATCCCCAGGATGCGGTTTCAGCAGATGGCCCATCCAACCGTCCTGCTCGACCAGAACCTCTCGAGACCCACGATCCTGAAATCCAGGATGCCACTCCCGCAGAAACAATCTCAGACACCCCTCCCGCCCCCTCCACGTCCCCTGTTCCCCTTGCCTCCTCCACGTCCCCCGCCCCCCTCCCCCCCCGCGCTGGCATTGGCTACAACGGTGCCACCCACGAGGGTAACGCCGCCTTCGGGCGACTGGAAGGCTTCATCCCCCTGCGTCAGAATCCCGGCGGCGACCTCACCTTCCTGGAAGGCCGCATTTTATTAGACAACGATGCCAACCTCGGCTCCAATGCTCTCCTCGGTCACCGCGCCTACAACAAAAAGGACAACCGCATCTACGGCGGCTACCTCAGCTATGACACCCGCAACACCGAGCATCGCTTCTTCCAGCAAATTGGCCTCGGCTTCGAGAGTCTGGGAGACATCTGGGACATCCGCACCAACTTTTATATTCCCATTGGCGACGTCAGCCAGCAGGCCGATGTCGATATTTTCGATACGGGCCTGCTGCTCACCGACACCCGCTTCTTCGGCAACAATTTGTTCTTGGATACCTTCCGCCAGCGCTCCGAGCGCCGCCTGCGGGAAGCCGCCGTCTTCAGCTTCGAGATCGAAGGTGGCGGTCGCATTGCCAAACTGGGTCAGCGCGGCGATCTGCGCCTCTACGGCGGCCCCTACTACTACAGTCCCCCCGGCGGGCCGGATGTTGTCGGCTGGCGCACCCGCCTGGTGGCTCGTCCCACCGAACATCTGACCCTGAGTCTGGGGGGCCAGACCGATGCCCTCTTCGGCACCAACCTGCTGTTCCAGATCGGGGTTAGCTTCCCCAGCGGTCGGCCCAAAGGTAGGCTGGATCGAGAGAGCCGCGTCCTGGCGCGGCTGGGGGACTTTGTCGAGCGCAACAACAGCATTACCATTGACCAGCAGGAAAGCCGCAGTTTCTTCCAGGAGGAACTGGCCATCCTCGCCCGCAACCCGGCCACGGGCGAACCCTGGTTCTTCAATCACGTCACCCTGGGCCGCTCCGGCGGCAACGGCACCTTCGAGAATCCCTTCGGCACGGTGCAGGATGGCCTCAACACCACCCGCTCCGATGGTAACGACATTGTCTATGTGGCCCAGGGAAACAATCCCGGCATCCCCGCCTTCACCATTCCCGATCGGGTGCAGGTACTCTCTCGCGGCCCGGTGCAGACGATTCCGGTGCAAACGATCTTGCAGTCCCAGCGCGATCCCATCGTCAGTACTACCATTGCCAGTCCGGTGCAGCTGCCCTTTTCCAACAGCGGCAACTTCCCCCTGGTGACCGATACGGTGACCATGGGCAATGATAGCGTCCTCTCCGGCTTTACGATTAATCCCCCCGCTGGCAGCGTTGGCGTGCTGGGCAATCGCGTCCGCAATGTGGAGATTCGGGACAACCGCATCTCAGCGACGGGGGATGATGCGGCAGGGATTCGCCTGACCAACCCCAGCGGCACCGCGACCATTACCAATAATCAGATCGACACCACGGGCAACAGCACCAACACCGATGACACAGACGCAAACTTCCTGGCGAGCGGGGCCCACGGCATCGAGATCGACCTGACAGATACCACCCTGACCAGCGCGGCGATTTCAGGGAACACGATCGCCACTGCCGGGAATTATGCCGTTGGCCTCCTCACCCAGGTGCGCAGCCAGACCGGGGCAGCCAGACTGAGCAGCGCCACGATTGCCAGTAACACAGTCTCCACAACTGGGACGGGGGCAGAAGGCATCCAGATTGCCGCGCCCATTCGGGGCAACTTCAGTAACGCCACCATCATCGGCGGCAGCATTAGCGAGGTCACCCTGTCGGACAACACGGTCTCCACCCAGGGAGACCTTGCTGAAGGCATTGAAGTGGCGTTGCCTATCAGCCTCGACTTTGCCCCCACTACCACCGATAGCACCCTGCAGTCGGGTAACATTGACAGCATCACCATTTCCGGCAATCGGGTCTCCACCCGGGGAGAGTTTGCCCAGGGCATTGACATTAGCCAGCCCGGGGGCGGCAGCACGAGCAACACTACCCGAACGGGGGCCAACATCGATCGGATTGCCATTGCAGACAATACGGTTTCCACCCAGGGAGAGTTTGCCGAGGGCATCTATCTGCAGACCCGAAATGGCAGGCGCATTGGCAGTGCCACGATTTCGGGCAACACGGTTTCCATTCAAGGAGAGTCGGCCGAGGGCATCTCTGTCGCAGCAGAAGATGACAGTCGCATTGACAGTGCCGTCATTTCGGGCAACAGGGTTTCCACTCAGGGAGAGTTTGCCAGAGGTATATCTGTGGATGCCGAGGATGACAGCCGCATTGACAGTACCGTCATTTCGGGCAACACCGTTTCCACTCGAGGAGAGTCTGCTGAGGGCATCTATGTGGGGGCAGACGATGACAGCCGCATTGACAGTGCTACGATTTCGGGCAATACGGTCTCCACTCAGGGGGAGTCTGCCGATGCCGTTGAGGTGCGCGTACAGGATGAAAATAACCTCGGCAGCGCTACGATTTCCGGCAATACCGTCTCGACTGCAGGAGAGGATGCCCATGGCCTCTATGTCAGAGCCGAATATGTCAGCAGCGTTGGCAGCGCTACGATTTCGGGCAATACCGTCTCGACTACAGGAGTGTATGCCTATGGCATCTATATCCGGGCCCAAGATCCGAATGGCGTTGGCAGCGCCACGATTACGGGCAATACCATCTCCACCGCAGGAGAGGATGCCTATGGCATCTATATCCGGGCCCAAGATCCCAATAGCGTTGGCAGCGCCACAATTACGGGCAATACCATCTCCACCCAGGGACTGAATGCGGATGGCATCTATATCCGGGCCGGAAATGTCAATAGCGTTGGCAGCGCCACGATTACGGGCAATACCATCTCCACCCAGGGACAGGATGCGGATGGTATTTATATTCGAGCCGAAGATCCCAATAGCGTTGGCAGCGCCACCCTTTCGGGCAATACGGTCTCCACTGCGGGAGATACGGCCCACGGCGTGCGGCTCCGAACGGTTGGAGGAGCGAGTGCTTGTTTCTCGGTCTCTGGCAATCGGGTGACGACGCAGCAGGCTACGGCTAACCCGTTTAACTTCGAGCAGTCTGCCGGATCGACGTTCAAGATCCTGGACACGAATGGGACGACGCTGCCACAGACGATGGCGAACAATACGGCGATCGCCAATGGGGGAGCGACGCAGTTTCAGCTGACAGGGACGCCGTTTACCACCGGGACGAGTTGCCCGTGATGGGGGGGGGTTGAGTTTTGAGTTTGGGCTTCTTTCTGATACCAATTTGCTCAATACTGTTCGGTTTAGGATAGCGGGTTCAATAACTTTACGAAAATAGACGGGTAGGGAGCACGGCAATGCCGTGCCCCTACGCGAGGAATTAATTCTCGTTTCTAAACCGAACAGTATTGCCAATTTGCTTTGAAGATGCCATCGAAAAATTGGCGGAACATTTACCCAGTAAAGCTTTCGCTAAGCCAAAATCGCTAATCTATAGCAGTAGTCATATCAATTTTGTCCTGTCCTGACGAGCTGGGCTATTGCTATAAAATCCAAGCTGGGCTAGGCAATTGCATACCCGGTATGCACGCGGACGTCGGCGGGATGAAACGCCAGCATGATGCAATTTTTGGGAATGCCTGCTGAGACCAGGTCTTCGGTAATGCTATCTTCAATACCGTCGTAGTGCATCCAGATTTTGCTGTTGCGGATTTCGGCATGCACGATACAGCCGTGGATGCGACGTTGATCGTCCCAGCCTTCGCGCATGAGCATGAAATGATTGAGATTCCCTTAAGGGGAGGCTACGCCAACGCGACTGACCAAAACATAGGTCTCTACGTCTCCATAGGAGTAAGGCAGATCGGCATGATATTGCAAGCTTTGCTCCAGCAGTTCGCGCCATTTTTCTAAACTATCCATCGCACAATCTCCTGTTTTTTGGGATCGAAAACAATCAAGCGGAAATCGGGTTCCGCCAACAGCAGTTGTCCTGCTTGCTCATTAAACAAAGCCTCACAAGTAGCAAGGGTAACGGCCAGATACAGGAGGCGATCGGGTTCCTGGCGTTGAAGCGTTCTAGCATACATAAAAAACTGACCCCAAGCCTGTTCGAGATCTCGGATCGGAGAGGGACTGACAAAACTTTTGATCTCGACCGCTATTTTTTCAGCACCCCGTTCTGCGGCAATGAGTTTTCCAGCACCAACATCAATGTAAATGGAGCGCTTCCCTAACTGGAGAATTAGAGGATCTTGGGTGATTCTCCAACCCTCTTTGGTGAGCGCAACCTTCACCGTCTCATGATAAAGATCTTTGGCTAGCATGAAACTTTTCTGAACGAAAGCCTGCTACTTTCCCTTATCGTAAGCCAGATCGACCGTTTTTGACCGAGAGAAACTTGACAGAACGGGCTTGCCTCAATTTCAAGATACAAGGATGGGCAAAGGGCTATGCCCGTGCCCATCACAGGCTCTCTGATGGGCACGCTTCGCTTTGCCCATCCTACGTTTAACTGGATTTGCTAACGTCAGATCTTGCTACCGCCAGATGCGATCGCATCTGGTTAATCTTCTAGAACTTCCAAGGCAATAAGTACAGGACTTAATGCAGTTTGAACGGCTTGTACATGGTCATCGATCGCTACTTCGGACGACTTTGTTCGGTAAGCGAGTTCGAGGGCCGAAGCAGCAGCTTTGACAGTGTGAATTCCTAAAAGTCCAGCAGTACTTTTTAAGGTATGAGCATAGCGCATCGCAGCATTAGGATCGTCGCTCTGTTGCTCCGCTCTCAACTCAGTTTCAAAATCAGTGTAGCGATTGCGAAATTTAATCAGTAGTTTACGATAGAGCGCTACATTTTCAGTGTGTTCCATGCCCTCAAGTTGATCGATCTCAGTTAATTGTGGGAAGGGCAAAGTAAAATCTTCAGGGGAATCAAGATTTGCTGGATGCGCTTGAGCACTCAGAGACTCTTCCACAGGATTTGCCCTGGTATCCAGAGAACTTTTTTCGCCTGGAAACTCTGTTCTATCAACTTTGAAGGTCTTTGGCGTAATCCAAGCAGCCATCGTTATAAACAACTGGCCTATATTAATGGGCTTCGCAATATGATCGTTCATGCCCGCTTGCAAGGCTTTCTCTCGATCGCCCTCCATCGCATTGGCTGTCATCGCGATAATCGGTACTTTGAGGTAATTTGGGTGTTTACGGATTTCTTGGGTCGCTCTATAGCCATCCATCACAGGCATTTGGATGTCCATTAAAATCCCATCAAACGTTTCTTCTTGTAAGATCTCCAATGCCTCCTGGCCATTATTGGCCAGTCGCACTTGTATCCCTTTAGCGATCAGCAACTCAGAGGCAAGTTCTTGATTAATCTCGTTATCTTCCACGATCAAGACATACGCCCCTTGTAGTTTAGTCATTGCAGCCTGCATTTCTTGAGGTTGATGTTCGGTTCGAGGACGGGTGATGCCACGATACCCGATACAGTGAAGGATCGCGTTCAATAAGCCAGACGGTGTAACTGGTTTTGCTAAAACCCCGCAGATCTCAATATCCTGGCTCGCTTGCATCGCGCCTTCACGACCATAGGCTGTGATCATAAGGATACGCGGTATCTGTTTAAGGTCTAAGCTGGTTTGAATCGCTTGAGCGCAAGCCACACCATCCATATCGGGCATACGCCAATCCATCAAAAGGATGTCGTAAGGATCCTGCAAGTCAGCTTGCTTTACGAGATCGATCGCTTCTCGACCGTTTTGAGCATAGTTCGCTGAACATCCCAGGCTAACTAACGTTTTAGTTAAAATTTCCCGTGCAGTGGCATTATCATCAACCAGCAATAGCTTCAAACGCTTAAGTTCGGGGACAAAACTCGTCTTTGCAAGCATTTCCTGCTCAGCTTGTTTACCCAAATTCACAGTGACATGAAAAGTGCTGCCAACTCCCACTTTGCTTTCCACCGAAATTCGGCCATCCATCAGCTCAGTAAGTTTCTTGCAAATGGCTAAACCCAAGCCAGTTCCACCATACATGCGCGTTGTGGAGGCATCAACCTGGCTAAAGCTCTTGAATAATTTGACTTGCTGTTCTGAACTGATACCAATACCCGTGTCCTGAATTGAGAACTGTATTCGGATAGTAGTTGCCTTATCCTCCAGGACACGGACAGAAATCACTATCTCCCCTGTCTTCGTAAACTTCACTGCATTCATGGCAAGATTCACCAAGATTTGCTCTAAACGGAGCGGATCGCCCACTAAAGCCGTTGGCAAATCAGTCGGCATGTCAAACAAGAATTCCAGCCTTTTTTCTTCTGCTCGTAAGCCAACCAGGCTAGATACATTCGCGAGTACATCTTCAAGTTGAAAGGACAATCTTTCTAAACGGAGTTGATCTGCTTCAATTTTAGAGAAGTCCAAAATATCATTGATAATCCCTAAGAGTGATTGGGCTGAGCGATGAATTTTATGAATGTAATTTTCTTGCTGCCGATCGAGATTCGTTTGTAGGGCTAAATGGCTCATGCCAATAATGGCATTCATTGGTGTGCGAATCTCATGACTCATATTTGCCAGGAATTGCGACTTTGAGTCATTTGCCCGCTCTGCCTCCAGTACCTTTTCCCTGAGTTCAATCGTTTTTTCGTCAACCCGTTGTTGCAATTGGTTTTGCTGATCGACCAATGCCGCAGATCGAGTCTCAATCTCTCCGGCCATGGATTCAAACGACCGGATCAGGCGCTCAATTTCCTCGACCTCTGGCTGCTCAGGAAATTCAACTCGTTCCCCCCGACCCAGGCGGCGTGCCAGTTGGGCGAGATCGGCAAGCGGCATAACCACCTTGGCCTTGATCGCAGCGAAACCCAGCCAAAGTGCAATGAGGATGAGGGCGAATGCAGCGCCATGCCAGATCTGAGTCGTAAGCTTCGTCGTTTCGAATTGGTTCCGCCGCTCATCCAACAGACGATATTCTTCCTCGGTGAAGGCGTAAAGGAGCGTGCGGATATCATCCATGAATTGCTTTCCCTGGTCATTCTCGACGATTTCCAGAGCCTTGGCTTGTTCGTCGCTCGCTGCCAGGTTAATCGTCTTCTGCAACTCCGCAAGCTTCTGTTGCATCAATACCTGGATTTTCTCCAATCGCTGCTGTTGAACGTCGTTGTCGCGCGTCAGAAATTTAAGCTGGCTGAATCGTTCCGTCGCTCCCCGCTTACCTGTGTAGTAGGGTTCCAAATAGGCTGGCGCACCTGTCAGCAGAAATCCCCGCTGCCCGGTTTCCGCGTCCACCAACTGCTTCTGGAAATCGGTAGCGGTGACGATCACCTCGCGGGTATGGGTCACCCACTTGCGATCGTCTGCAGCCTGTTTCTCCCCAACCAAGAACATCACCAGACTGACCCCACTAATCAGCAGCATCGCCAGGAAGAATATTCTATAAATTTTTGTAATACTCAGTCTTGCGCGGCGCATTTTTATTAAATTTTTTTGTAATGCTAGTTTTTGTTAATGGGTGTGAAATATTAGCAATTGTTCCTGCAGGGGCAACATAAAAGCTGAAAGCCAAGTCAGATAAGAGTTTTAGGGGAATTTGGCAAAAAGATATAGGTTCTTATTTGCAGTCAGTCCTATCTCTTGAGAGTTATTTCTATTCAAGCTTACCAGGCCAAATTTGTCAGCACACTCTATCTGTAGCCCAAATAAATTAAATTGGTATTAGCAGCGGATGAAACCGGATGTAACAGATGAACACTCTATGAGTCTCAACAGGATAGCCATCCGCTACATCCGTTCAAATCCATTGCCAACTATTGCACATTTTTAGGCATGTCAGTCCACGACGAAGCTGGCGTTCTAAAAACTTTGCACAGGATAGAGACCATCTTCAAATTTCTCTTCGTGGTAACCTTTTGAACCAATTTCTATAGATAGCTTACTCCTGTAATTTTCTCCATCGCGTAGACGTCTGATAACACGCTGAAAAGTATATTGAGGTTCCCAATCAAGGACTTTCCGTGCACGTGAGTTATCGTAAACACGATCGATCGTCGGGAACATTTGCCAGTTTCGCTGGGCATACTCACCCGCGTACTCTGGTATGTAGCGCTTTAATACGGAAGGTGCGTCAATCCCGAGTGCCGCTGCATCATCAGGGTTAAAGGGTGTAGTGGCAGTTACGATTAATCGATCAAAACCTATCGCATCCGCCTTGCGAAAGGCAAGTAGATGCGCTGTAACCATGTCTTCTATATCAGCCCGCCGAAACAGGAGTTCATTGACCTTCAAGTTGTCATTATCGAACGCATCTCGCTTACTTTTATCATCATCAGCCTCGGGGAAGAAACGGGAAGTCTTTAGAACAATGCAAGGCAGTCCAGTGTTTCGATGAAACAAACTGCACAGGTCCTCCGCTGCACTCTTAGTGACGCCATAGATATTTTTGGGCTTTGGCTGGAGTTCTTCCGTCACCCACACTGCGGGTGCACCCACAGCGGATCTCATCGCATCTCCAAAAGTGCTGGTCGTACTGGTGAAGATAAACGCTTGACAATTATTCGCGACTGCTTCTTCTAAGAGATTCAAAGTTCCCGAGATGTTCGTATCAATGAACTCCTGACGAGAATGAGTACCGACATGAGGCTTATGAAGGGTCGCTGTATGGAGAACGATATCTGAAGAGGCGACACAGCTATGCACAAAGTCTCGATCGGTAATTGAACCTACGAAATCTGTGTATTTTGATGGCTTAATATCTAGGCCGACAGGTTCGTCGTCGGTTTTCCTTAGAGTGCGAACCAACGCTTCTCCTAAATGTCCAGCGCTTCCTGTTACCAAAATTCTCATCGGCATACCTTAAGAGGAATGAATAGATCAACGACATTAGAGGCTGACAGCCGCACAACGGCTGAGTTCAGCCGATCGCCTATTGCCAGAAATTTTAACAGAAAAACGAACGGTGGCGATGCGGCTGCAACGATTGGTTATGCAGCAGCGAATGGGCGCGATGGGTGTAAACGAATCTAATTGATACAGTTAATACTTTTTAAATTTCGCGATCGCAGTCTCCAACCCGTGCGATCGCAGGATTCAATCCAGTTCAATCTCTGCGCGATCGCACACTCTGGTGGTGCGATCGCTGGGTATTCAATCACAGAGACCCTCGTGTTGAATGAAGGTCGTAGCCACAAAGAGTTGCCAGATAGAAAGCCAAAGCCAGGAATGCCGAGTCGTCGGGTTCCCACCGTTCGACTCGATTAAAACGACCATACGAAGCCCCCTCAATTGTCCAGGTTTCGCCATCGATTCCGCCAGTGGAATCATGTGCCGGCCAATTCCAGAAGCCCAAGGTCCCAAAGCGGGTTCGGACATCTTCGACAATCAAAAACTCACCGTTCGTGTCTCGCATGATATCAAGCTGACCATCAAGCTGACCATCAAGCGTTAGCTGCTTGGCGATCGTGTGCGACAACTGGTAGTTGTTGGAGAGCCTCACACAAAAGTATAGGCACGGCCCCAGAAAATTGGGTCGAACGATAACAAGCCGAAATAACTCCCTCTGACGCAAATACTCCTGGGAGATGGGAAATTCTTCGAAGGCTGCAAGCTCGCGCTTCCAGTACTCGTCCATTCTCAACATTTTAGGTTTCAATCGCTTGATAAAGACCTGGATAGTGGGGATAAGCCTCCATCGCACCTGCGATTATCCTCTGAAATTCAGCGCTGTTGACCGCCGATTGAAAATGCTCTGCTGTTTCCCACTCCGCTACATTAACCAAATGGAAACGGGCGTTCGGTGTAATGGCTTTATGTAACTGGGTCGAGATAAAACCGGGCTGCTGGCGCAGAAAATCTGCTCCCCTTTTCCACATCTGTAACGCTTCGTCTTCTTGACCTTCAGGGACTTCGAACGGGTTGATGAGCACAACACTAGCCATATCTTTCTCCAACTATTACTCAGTGAAATCGTTGCTGCTGCGCATCTAGCAAATTCAGCTAGAATGACAACATATTGTCAATGTCGATTCTGGCATATTGACAATATGTTGTCAATATAATTTACCTATGGGGTCATATGCACACGCGGCAAGGGCAACTGTTTACGGATTTGGTACTTGAAATATTTAAGCTGAACGGCTTATTGATCGCCGAAGGCGATCGACTCACGCAAGGGGTTGGGCTGACCAGTGCTCGCTGGAAAGTATTGGGTGCGATTGGGCTGTCTCAAACCGAGATGACTGTGCCACAAATCGCTCGAACGATGGGACAAACTCGCCAGAGCGTTCAAAGGATAGCCGATAGCATGTCGGACGAAGGACTATTAATGTATAAAAATAACCCGGCACATAAACGAGCAAAACTGCTATCCCTGACCGAAGAGGGACAGAAAATCTTCGATGCTTTACAACAACTCCAATCGCCTTGGGCTAATCGCTCTGCAAAAGAAATATCCATCACTGATTTAAAGATTGCGCTATCAGTCATTCGGCATTTGATAGAGAAATTTGAAACCTAACGGTTGCCATCAGCGGCGCGCAACCAACATCCAGGAAAAGCCAACGCAAACTCCTGCGCGTCCGCTGCATGAGCTTGTTAGATCGATGCCAGTATTGTACAATTTTATGTACATGTACAGGCGAAATCCTCCAGGCAATGGACACTATTACATATACAGCTCTTCGCAATAATCTGGCCAAAACAATGGATCGGGTCTGTGACGATCGTGCCCCTGTGACTATTACGCGGAGTAACGCCCGGCCTGTAGTTATCCTATCCCTGGAAGATTACCACGCCTTAGAAGAAACAGCTTATCTACTTCGGAGTCCTAAAAACCTTAGACGTTTGCTTGAATCAATGGCAGAGCTTGAATCAGGCAAAGGGCATGAGAGAGAATTAATTGAATGCGACTGATTTTCTCTGAAAATGCTTGGGATGATTATTTATATTGGCAACGCAACGATCCAAAACTGTTGAAACGTATAAATAGCCTGATTAAGGAAATTCAACGTCAGCCATTTGAAGGGATTGGGAAGCCTGAACCCTTGAAGCATGGTTTTTCAGGATATTGGTCAAGGCGAATAACAGATGAGCATAGAATCATTTACAAAATTGAAGATAATTCTGTATTGATTGCTCAGCTTCGTTACCATTATTAAAACTTTGAGATCAACCTAACGGGCGGCTGTATCGATCTCAAGATGAAAATGAACTGGATGAACGTGCTAAGCAACGTCACCCCACCGGAGCACGTTTTCATTGTCAATGAATCGCTGTGTATCCAGAAGAGTCTTCATTGTTCAAGATTTCCTAATCGGTAAAGGACGAAAGCGGTGGGTTACAGGTGAAAAAATCTTCATCCTCTGGGTTGCCCGCGCTGCTGTTGAAAACATAGCCCTCCGCCGGGTTGCCCTCACTGCCGATTTCAATCAATCGGTACAGAGTTTCCCAACCCGGGAGCAGTAACCTGGATGGACATGAGGTTTCAAAAAAGTCAACAGGATTGATATTCGGAATGGTAGTCGGGGTCGGGGTTGGGGTAGCGGTGGTGGTGGGATTAATCGCGATCGCAACACTCGCCGAATTATTCCCCAGATTCGTATCTTCCCCGGCTGCAGTCAGACTTTGGGCAATATTCGTCAGGGTGCCGCTGGCAGTAGAATCAACCGTCGCAGTCAGACTCAGACTGGCCGTCGTCCCTGCAGCAATGAGATCGAAATCGCCATCCAGATCCCCAATCGTCCACACTCCCGTGTTGGCATCATAGCTGCCCGAACTGGCAGTGGCACTGGTAAACGTCAGGCCCTCAGGCAAAAGCGCGTTCAGGGAAACAGACCCGACCGCATCAATCCCATTATTCGCGACAGAAATTGCAAACGTCACGCTATCCCCAGGACTGGGATTGGCATTGCTTGCCGTCTGACTCACCGCTAGGTCCGCATTGACTTCAACCGCACCAATATCAAACGAGCCATTCACCCTGGGCTGTCCCCGTTGGTCGGCGGTAATAGTCGCGATATCTGCACCGGCATTAATCGCCGGACTGTCCGGCAGAAGTGCATGGGTTTGAGTTTGACCGCTGTAGTTGTCTAGCGGGGCCAAACGCGGGTCAACCGGATTGGCAACCGTGCCCACCAGGGGACTATTAGTGAAGTTCAGGCTACCATCGCTGGCACCGATTAGATTACTGCCAGTATCGACAAACGTCCCTGAAACATCTGGGTTTGCAACACCATCATTGTCGGAATTGCCAGCAATAATGCTGTTGCGAACAGTTATCGATCCGGTGTTGTTATACATCCCCCCGCCATTGCCATTGCCAACCGAACCCGCCGTATTGTTGGTAATAGTACTGTTGGTCACGGTTCCACCCGGAGCGTAAACGCCTCCGCCGTGAAACCCCGCCGTGTTGCCAGAAATGGTGCTATTGATCAAGTTCACATTCCCGTTTTGACTGTGAATACCGCCGCCGTTTGCAGCCGTGTTGCCCGTAACCGTAGAGTTCTCAAGCGTCACCGTTCCGGTGCTATTGTTGAAAATTCCACCGCCATTCCCGCCCGTATTCCCATTTCGAATCGTCAAATTCCTGAAGGTGACATTTCTACCGCCACCGTTATTGTTGATCTCAAAGACACGGTCAGTCGCCGAACCATCCACGATCACCTGATTCGCTTGCCCATCAATGACCAAGTCTCCGGCATTGTCATCAATCCCTAGCTCCATCCCGCCCAGGTTAATGGTCATACTGTCAGCAAAGCGAATTTCATCATTACCAAACACCCCTGTTGTCGTTGCTGCAGTATCCGGAGTATTGGCATCAGTGTTAGCGGCAATAATGGCTTCTCGTAGCGTCACCTGACCATCAACAAACGTATTGTCCAGATTACTGGTGACGGTAATGATCGCTAGCGTATCGCCATACCTGTTGAGGCTATCCTGCCGAAACGCTAAGCCTGATTCAATCTTTCCCGTGCTCGCCTCCAGTGCCCAATCTCCTCCCAGAGCAGCACTCCCGGTCAGGGTCGTGGACGCGGCAACATCTGCCCCGGTTAAATCGCTAATCGTTTGCACCAGGGCTGCCCCTTCCGGCCCTAATGCGGTAAAACAGGCATAAATGAAGAGATCGGCAACGTGCGTTAAAGAATCCCCCCAACGCTGAAAATCGGCGCTATACTCCGCCACATTGTCGCTGTTGACAAAAGTTTTCCCTAACCAGAAGTTCCCTCGGTTGCCTTCGGAAAGGATATGCAAGGCATCGACGCCGGTGACGCCATGGAGGGTGTCGGTAATTTTGGCAATGCCGTTTTCCGCTGGGGTGACGACAACCGAGACGGTTCCCGGCTTGCCGCCATAGAGAAAGGTTTCATACTCCGGCACTGTGGCATCGATAAAGACATAGGCGGTGGCATCATCAGCACTTTGGGGAAATAACCTGACCGTAGGAGCGCTATAGGTGCCATTGCCAGTCAGTACCTTGGGTGTCTCAGACGCAAGGGGAGTCACTCGATTGGCGGCGTTGAGGCTCACCGTTTCCCCAGCAATCTGACCGCCAAGGACTAAATCTCCCGGTTGAATCGTCATCTCACCCAGTGCACCTGTTCCATTGACTTTTATTCCATTGGCTTTTATTCCATCGGCTTTGACTGCCAGTACCGTACTCGTTAGGGAGGCATGGGTCAATAAGACGGGCAGGTCAATGGGAGCAATTCCCCCGGCCAGGGCCTCTGCAGGCACGTCTAAACTCAGAATTCTGCCGTCCTGGGAGATCCGTACCACCTTCTCCCCCGGAATGGCCGTTAGGGTAATATGCCCCCCAGGGGCTTCAATCGTCCCGGTATTGATAACGGTTCCCCCCATGAGGCTCAGGTTGGCCCCTGGGTTCAGGCTCAAGTTGCCCGCATTGATAATGGCCCCGGGTTGAGCATTCAGAAAGGAAAAACCCGTCGGGGAACCGATTAAATTTTGATAATGATTATGGCCAACTGCGTTGAACCACCCCCCCTCAAAACCGATACCATCCGCCGTTGTGGCCGTAAAGTCTCCCGGAACATTTAAACGAGCATTCGTGCCAAAAACAATTCCGGCTGGGTTGAGTAAAAATAAATTTGAGTTGCCCCCCGTCACTTGCAGCAGCCCATCAATGACGGAAGCACTGCCGCCAACCACCCGACCGAAAATGTTGCGAATTTCGGGTTGGCTGAGAAAAGTCGCAATTTCCTGGGAGGAGAGGCCAAATTGCTCAAAGCTGTGAAATAAATTGGCCCCATCCCCAGACAGGGAACCGCCTTCGATTGTAAATTGGTGCCCCTCAACAGTGACAACGGTACCAGTTCCATCTGCTGCCGCCGCGATCGGTTTAGCCAATACTGGGGAGGTGAAGCGCAGCAAACCGATTCCTAGAGTACCGATTCCTAGAGTAATGACTCCTGTGCCGTAAAAAAGACCAGACCAGCAGGATTTTGTTGGTGCAAGTTTCATAGACGCAAACCAAGAGAGGGCAGAAGGGAATTTCTTAACACCATAGCTTCATCAAAGAAGGTTCATAAAACCTTCATCAAAAAGGGTCATAAAACCTATTATTCTTCTTCATCAAAAAGGGTCATAAAACCTATTATTTTAGTCAAGTAGGGCTTTTGTAGGAATCTGAAACGCGCTGTGGTGACTCAAAAACCCCGAGTTATGGTCTATTGGGACGAAAACCTCAGAGACCCGTTGGAGAAACGGGCTGAAAAGAAACGGGCTGAAACGCGGCCTCGCTCAGTCAGCACTGTGCTTCAGACTGGGGTGAAGCTTCGCGCAGTCTGGAGGAACAGCCCCGTCCTATTGTCACTCGTGGTGCTCTTGACCCTGAAACCGGCTGAGGCCACCCCACCCCTGATCCTGGAAGAACGCCTCAGTCAACCGGCCCTGCCCGCCCTCAAACCCGCCGCTCCCGTCCATGAGGATGAACCTCCTGCCATCGATCCCCCGCGACCAGAGCCAGACCCCAGCGGCAGCTTGCCCGACAATAGCTTGCCCGACAGTGAAGCATCGCCAGAACCCGCCTCACCCCGCCTCATCGCCGCAGAATCCCTCCCCCCCGCCAGCAACCTGATGCCCGCCGCTTCCCCGGCCCCTGCAACCACCCTCCAGGCCCACAATGAAGCGTCGCCAGAACCCGCTTCACCCCGCCTGATCGCCGCAAAATCCCTCCCCCCCGCCAGCAACCGCGCCGCTGACCTGATTTCTCCCCTCTCCCCCTCCACTACCCTTGCCTCCGCTACTCCCCCCGCGCCCACCCTCAAGGCCGAAACCGATAGCGCTTCCCCCGCTTCCTCTGCTCCCCTCCCCCCTCGCCTTGGCGTGGGATACAACGGTGCCACCCACGAGGGCAACGCCGCCTTCGGGCGACTCGAAGGCTTCATTCCTCTGCGCCAGAACCCCGGTGGCGATCTCACCTTCCTGGAAGGGCGGGTTCTGCTCGACAACGATGCCAACCTGGGTTCTAATGCTATCCTCGGTCACCGTGCCTACAATGCCAAAGACAACCGCATCTACGGCGGCTACATCAGCTACGACACCCGCAACACCGAGCATCGCTTCTTCCAGCAAATTGGTCTGGGCTTTGAAAGCCTGGGAGACGTCTGGGATCTGCGCACCAACTTTTACCTTCCCATCGGCGACGTCAGCCAGCAGGCCGATGTCGATATCTTCGATACGGGACTGCTGGTCACCGATACCCGTTTCTCCGGCAACAATCTGTTGTTCGATACCTTCCGCCAGCGCTCCGAGCGCCGTCTGCGGGAAGCCGCCGTTTTCAGCTTCGAGATCGAAGGTGGCGGTCGCATCGCCAAACTGGGCAAGCGGGGCGATCTGCGACTCTACGGCGGCCCCTACTACTACAGTCCCCCCGGCGGCCGGGATGTCGTTGGCTGGCGCACCCGGCTGGTGGCCCGTCCTAACAACCATCTGACCTTGAGCTTGGGTGCCCAGACCGATGCCCTTTTTGGCACCAACCTGCTGTTCCAGATCGGAGCCAGTTTCCCCAGCGGACGGCCCAAAGGTAAATTGGACAGAGAGAGTAGCGTCCTGGCACGGCTAGGGAACTTTGTCGAACGCAACAACAGCATCACCATTGATCAGCAAGAAAGCCGCAGCTTCTTCCAGGAAGAATTCTCCGTCGTTGCCCGCAACCCGGCTACGGGCGAACCCTGGTTCTTCAACCACGTCACTCTGGGTCGCTCCGGCGGCAACGGCACCTTCGAGAATCCCTTCGGCACCGTCCAAGACGGCCTCAACACCACCCGCTCCGACGGCAACGACATTGTCTATGTGGCCCAGGGGAACAATCCCGGCATCCCCGCCTTCACCATTCCCGATCGGGTGCAGGTGCTCTCTCGCGGCCCGGTGCAGACGATTCCAGTGCAAACCACCTTGCAGTCCCAGCGAGAGCCGTTTGTCAGCACTACGATTGCCAGTCCGGTGCAGCTGCCGTTTTCCGCTAGCGGCAACTTCCCGCTGGTGACCAATACGGTGACGATGGGCAGCGATACGGTGCTGTCGGGCTTTACGGTAACGGTGGATGGAGGGCCTGCCTTAGGCGGTCGAAATTTGACTAACGCCACGGTGCGGGACAATTTCCTCACCAGCCGCAATTCCACGACTGACGGCATTACCCTGGAGAATATCAGCGGCAGCTTCGATCTGAGCAACTCCAGCATCACCATCAGCAATCCGGCCAACAGCGGCATCAGCGCCAGCGGCATCAGCGGCACAGCGAATCTGGCAGCCACGACGGGCAGTACGGTCACCAACAGCAGCGGTGCACAAGCAGGCATTTTGCTGCAAAACAGTACTGGCACCATTAATTTCTCTGGACTGAACGTGACCAGCACGGGTACGCCAGCGCTGCGGGCATCGAGTATCGGCAACACCAACTTCAACACCGGTCAGCTCGCCAGCACGAACTCCACAACCAACGGCATTACCCTGGACAGCATTGACGGGACGTTCGCCCTCAGCAATACCACCGTTACAGCGAGCAATGCCACAGACAGCGGCATCGAAGTGACCAACTCTAGCGGTACAGTCAATTTGCGGGCCAATGCTGGCAGTCGCATCTCTGGTGCAGGCGGCAGCGGTATCGAGATTCTCAATGGCACCGGGGCGACTGCCGTGTCTGGCTTTGAGATCGAGCAGGCGAATACCTCAGGGATTCTGGCGCAAAACAGCCGCAACCTGACGCTAGAGAACAATCGCATCTCGACGACGGGGGATGATGCAGCGGGGATTCGCCTGAGCAATCCGGGGGGTACCGTGACGATCGCCAATAACCAGATTGCCACCCTGGGAAATACGACCAATACCGCCTTTAACAATGCTAATTTTGTGGTGGATGGGGCCCACGGCATTGAGATCGACCTGAGCAATGCCAGCCTGGAGGGGGCCACAATATCGGGTAACCGCATTACGACTCAGGGGACTTGGGCAGTGGGGATCCTCACCAGCGCGCGCGATGGGGGCACTCTGGCAGCAGCGACTATCTCCGGCAATACGGTCTCCACTGCAGGGAACAATGCCCGCGGCATCTATTTCCGCGCCCGCAGCATTAGCAGGAGCGCCACCCTCACTTCTGCCATCCTCTCCGGCAACACGATCTCCACGATGGGGGACATTGCCCACGGCATCTACTCCAGTGCCCGCAGCATTGGCGGGAGCGCGAGTATTGCTTCTCTCACTATCTCCGGCAATACGATCTCCACGATGGGGGACAATGCCCGCGGCATCTACTCCATGGCCCGTGGCGATGGCGGCAGCGCCAGCATTGCTTCTCTCACTATCTCTGGCAATACGATTTCTACTTCAGGGGCTTCTGCCCACGGCATCTCCTCCTTCGCCCGCAGTACTAGCGGCAGCGCCAGCATTGCTTCCGCCACCACCTCCGGCAATACGATCTCCACTGCAGGGAACTTTGCCCGCGGCATCTTCGCCCGCGCCCTTAGCTTTGGTGGCAGCGCCACCTTCACTTCTGCTACCATCACAAGCAATACGATCTCCACTGCGGGGAACTTTGCCCGCGGCATCGTCTCCTTTGCCCGCAGCGATGGCGGCAGCGCCACCCTCGCTGCCGCCACCATCACAGGCAATACGGTCTCCACTGGGGGAAGCAATGCCTACGGCATCTACGCCTACTCCCGTAAGAATGGAGGAGGCAACAGCGCTAGCCTTTGCACCACCCTTGTCGGGAATACCGCGACTACCCAGCAAGCAAACGCCGATGCGTTCCGGTTCAATCGCATTGTTATTGGTCCTGGGACTGCGACGTTCCAGATTGTCGATACGGCAGGGACGTTCCCCACCACCCAGGCGAACAATACAGCGAGTGTCCCTGGAGGGGGGATGCCATTCAACTTTATTGGCGGCCCGGTGAATGTGGCCAGCTGCCCATGAGAACGATTTGTGATTAAAGAACGAGAGAGCAGGTTAGAGAGGGGCAGCTCGTCCGTCGGCCCTGGGGGACTGCCCGCCCTGAGTCGATGCTGGATTTGGCAGAATGGTTTGAGTTACATTCTGGGAGCAAAATTTGCAGAGGAGAGAAAATATGGCGAACTTTCGATTGGGCTGGTGGAGCAGTCCAGCATTGATTGCGAGTCTGGTGCTGCTGAACCTCAAACCTGCCCGCTCTGAACCCCCCCTCGCTCTGGACGAACGCTTGAGCCGCCCTGCAACTCTAGCGTTGACCCCAACCCCACCAGTCTCCTCAGCCCTGCCAACCGATCTGGGGGCAGTCAGCCATTCGCCTGCAGCTCCATCTATTCCAGAGCTGCCAACCGATCGCCCAATGGTTCCCCTGAGTCCAACTCAACCCGGTTCTGCTAGTGTCGCCGTGCCTCTGGTTCCAGACACAGCCATCCCCCTGCCCCTCGATGCAGCGTCAGCCTCATCGCTGGCGGAGGTCCCGCTACCCGCTACAGCCCAACCGATCGATCCGAACGCCCTTGCTGCCGCCAGTACCCGCGCTGCCGATCTCATCCCCTCAAACCACTCTGAGCGCGAAAGCGCTGGCTCGAATGCAACGCTCCCACAGCCAATTCTCCCTTCTCCGTCCTCTGCCCTCCCTTCTCCGTCCTCTGCCCTCCCTTCTCCGTCCTCCGCCCTCCCTTCTCCGTCCTCCGCCCTCCCTCCTCCGTCCTCCGCCCTCCCTCCTCCGTCCTCGCCTCCATCCTCTGCCCTCCCTTCTCCGTCCTCTGCCCTCCCTCCTTCTCCTTCTCCCCCCGCCTCCCCCTCCCACCTCAACACTCAACACTTAAAACTCAAAACTCCTCTCCCCCTTCCTCCTCGCATCGGTGTCGGCTACACCGGCGCAGGCCACGAAGGCTCCGATAGCTTCGGTCGTCTGGAAGGCTTTGTTCCCCTCAGACAATCCCCGGGTCGCAATGTCACCTTTCTGGAAGGGCGAGTCCTGCTCAACAACGAAGTCCACCTGGGGGCCAATGCCATCCTCGCTCACCGGGCCTACAGCCCAAAGGACAACCGCATCTATGGTGGCTACTTAGCCTACGACAACCGCAACACCAGCCACAAGTTCTTCCAGCAGATTGGCCTCGGCTTCGAGAGTCTGGGGGAAGTCTGGGCTATTCGCACCAACGCCTACATTCCCATCGGCGATACCCGCCAGCAAGTGGATGTCAGCATTTTCGATACGGGGCTGCAGGTGACTGGCACTCGCTTCTCCGGTCACAACCTGGCATTTGATACCTTCCGCCAGCGTGCGGAGGAACGGCGCTTTGAAGCCGCCGTCTTCAGCTTCGACATTGAAGGGGGCGGACGCATCGCTAAACTGGGAAACCAGGGCGACCTGCGTCTCTATGGCGGGCCTTACTATTACAGCGCCCCGGCAGGCGACTCCGTTGTCGGTTGGCGCACACGGTTGGTAGCCCGTCCTTCTAAATACCTGAACCTGAGTGTCGGGGTGCAGACCGATGGCTTATTTGGGACAAATCTGTTGTTCCAGATTGGTGCGGCCTTCCCCAGCAGCCGGGGCAAGCGGGCTGCTGAGGAACCTACCCTGCTGGCGCGAATGGGGGACTTTGTTGAGCGCAACAACAGCATTGTCATCGATCAGCAGCAGACGACGAGTTTCTTTCAGGAGAGTCTGAGCCTTCTGGCCCGCAACCCAGCGACGGGGGAGCCGTGGTTCTTCAATCACGTCACCTTAGGCAGCAGCAATGGCGATGGCACCTTTGAAAATCCCTTTGGCACGGTGGCTGGGGCGTTAGGGACCATTCCCAGCGATGGCAATGGCATTGTCTATGTAGCTCAGGGAACCAATCCCGGCATCCCCGCCTTCACCATTCCCGATCGGGTGCAGGTGCTCTCTCGCGGCCCGGTGCAAACCCTCCCAGTCGTGGCGACTCTGGTACAATCCCAGCGAGAGCCAATTTTCAGCACCCCGATTACCAGTCCAGTGCAGCTGCCCTTTTCCGGCAGCGGTAACTTCCCGCTGGTGACGGATACGGTGACGATGGGCAGCGATACGGTGCTGTCGGGCTTTACGGTAACGGTGGAGGGGGGGCCTGCTTTAGTGGGACGGAATTTGACCAACGCCACGGTGCGGGATAATTTCCTCACCAGCCGCAATTCCACGACTGACGGCATCATCCTGGAGAACATCAGCGGCAGCTTCGACCTGAGCAACTCCAGCATCAACATCAGCAATCCAGCCAACAGCGGCATCAGCGCCAGCGGCATCAGCGGCACAGCGAATCTGGCAGCCACGACGGGCAGTACGGTCACCAACAGCAGCGGTGCGCAAGCAGGCATCTTGCTGCAAAACAGTACCGGCTCCATTAATTTCTCTGGACTGAACGTGACTAGCACGGGTACGCCAGCGCTGCGGGCATCGAGCATCCGCAACGCTAGCTTCAACACCAGCCAGCTCGCCAGCACAAACTCCACGACCAACGGTATTACCCTGGACAGCATCGACGGGACGTTCGCCCTCAGCAATACCACCGTGACAGCGAGCAATGCTACGGACAGCGGCATCGAAGTAACCAACTCCAGCGGTACGGTCAATTTGCTGGCCAATGCTGGCAGTCGTATCTCTGGTGCAGGTGGCAGTGGTATCCAGATTACTGATGGCACTGGGGAGACTGCCGTGTCGGGATTCGAGATCGAGCAGGCGAATACCTCAGGGATTCTGGCGCAAAACAGCCGCAACCTGACGCTAGAGAACAATCGCATTTCGACGACGGGAGATGATGTAGGGGGGATTCGCCTGAGCAATCCGGGGGGGACGGTGACGATCGCCAATAACCAGATTGCCACCACAGGCAATACGACCAATGCCACCCCTAACAATGCCAATTTCCTGGTGGATGGGGCCCACGGCATTGAGGTTGACCTGAACAATGCTAGCCTGGAGCAGGCGACGATATCGGGCAATACGGTGACCACGCAAGGGACGCGGGCAGTTGGCATCCTCACGAGCGCGCGGGATGGAGGGACGTTGTCGGCTGCGACGATATCGGACAATACGGTGACCACCCAGGGGAACTTTGCCCGCGGCATCTACTCCCGCGCCCGCAGCAATGGCGGCAGCGCCAGCATTGCTTCCTTCACTATCTCGGGCAATTCCGTCTCTACCCAGGGGGACTTTACCTACAGCATCTTCTCCCACAGCCGCAGTAACGGCGGCAGCGCCAGCATTGCGGCCGCCTCCATCTCGGGCAATACGGTCACCACCCAGGGGAACACTGCCCATGGCATCTACTCCGGCAGCCGCAGCAATGGCGGCAGCGCCAGCATTGCGGCCGCCTCCATCTCGGGCAATACGGTCACCACGCAAGGGAACGCTGCCCATGGCATCTACTCCAGCAGCCGTAGCGCTGGCGGGAGCGCGAGCCTTTGCACCACCCTCTCCGGGAATACTGCGACTACCCAGGGCGCGAACGCTGATGCGTTTCGGTTCGAGCGCGTTCAGGCTGCTGGCACTGCCATATTACAGATTGCCGATACCGGGGCAACGTTCCCCAACACCCAGGCGAATAATACGGCAATCGTCCTGGGTGGCGGTATGCAGTTTAATTTTGTTGACGGCACGGGGGACTTTGGCCAGGTAACGAGCTGCCCGTGAATACGATTTTGGATTTTAGATTGACGATTTTGGCTTGACGGTTTTGGCTTGGGCGACATGATTTTAGATTTTAGATTGACGATTGTCTTTGACATTACTTGCAATCTAGCCTGGATTGTGAAAGGCTATGATACGACTTTGACACGCTTTTCTTTGCTATGGCTCGACACAGATGATGTCATCCTTTGGGAAAAACTACCGAGCCATTCTGGTAAAACTAGTGTCTTACCTCAACTGTTCAGTTAAAATCGTTTGTTGTTCAAAGACAACATCATGTCAGATCGCAGGAATTACTACCAAATCTTACAATTGACTAACCTGGTTAAGCGGGAGGGGCAAAATGGCTGGGGTGTTGTTTTAAACGCTTTAAAGCCAGTGTTGAATCCGGACAAAGTGCTGCGTCAGAATTCAGTGTTCCTGGATTCATTTATTGAGTCCAGCTTTGTTAAGGGAATTCCAGGCACGGAAACCCTTAAATCTCCTCCCTACAATCAACCCTGGATTGGGTTTGCCCATAACCCTCCGGGGATTCCAGAGTGGCATGAATATAATTCTTCTCCCCAGGAAATCATTCAACTTGAATCCTGGAAGGCAAGTTTAGCTTATTGCCGTGGCATCGTAACCTTGTCCCAATATCTGGCCGATTGGTACGCCTCAAATATTCCAGGGATCGCAGTCACGGCCCTGAAACATCCTACTGCAACGCCTCGAAAGCTCTTTAACCTGGATGTCTATCAAACTGCTGATTTTCCCAAGGTTGTTCAGGTCGGTTGGTGGTTGAGAAGATTGCACTCCATTTATGAATTACCCATGGATCCAATGAAAAAAGCAATTTTGGAACCGACAGGGGCAAAACACAGGCACAACTTTCAGAAAGCCTTGTCCAGAGAGTTAGCTGAGCTTGGTTATACGGTTGATACCAGCCAAGCTCGGACTGTAAAGTTCCTGACCCAGGATGGCTATGAAGATCTACTCAGCAAAACTGTTGTCTTTATTCATTTATACGATTCTTCTGCAAACAATACCATTGTTGAGTGTATGGTCAGAAATACACCAATTTTAGTGAATCCCTTGCCTGCTGTTGTAGAATACCTTGGCCCTGAATATCCTTTCTATTTTTCTGATTTAGAGGAAGCTGCAGAAAAAGCGAGCAACCTGGATTCGATCGATCGAGCATGGCAATATCTTAAAAATCTGCCAAAAGATGATTTGGACTGCGAGTTTTTTTATCGCTCGTTTGTAAACTCAGACCTCTATAAAACCTTGTTGGAAAACTACTAGTGTTTTGTCAAAAAATCTCTACCTTTAGTTTTGAAAAAGTGCTAGATCTACAAGATTAAGTTTTTATTGTTCAGACATTCTTACTGTCTTCCAGGATATCTTCCAATCTCAATTTTCCATACTTTTGAATATATTCAATCATGTTGATATATTTGTGGAACCAACCCAGATCTTGCTGATGTTTCCAGGCACAGGCTGGGGAACGAGGTTAGTCTCCTCGTCAGGGCATCGCATCTGCCAATATTGGTGGGTGGGTGTGACGATGCTGAGTAACTGGTCAATGGTGGCAAATGGAAGCAGTTGACTGGAGGGTCTTCGGGGAGATTGCCGATCGTCTAGCCAATGGCTTGACCAGTGGGACGTAGTTTGAATGTATTCTGCGGTAAAGTCGTGACGATGGTTGGTATTTAGCCTATAGGCCGTTTCCAGTTCCAGGCAACCGTTGAGGGTGAGATCGACATAGCTCTGGACAATGGGATGACTAGCACTGGGAGGATGGATGGATTTGACGACATAGATCCAGATTTCACCTGCTAGAGGTATAGGGGAACGATCGAGTCGGATAATCTGAGCAGGGTGAACCTGCTGACGGCAGTAACCATGTTCGCGCTCGTCCAGCTTATCAATATCTGCTTGAGGATGACCCAGTAGCCTGAACAGGACGGCATTGATGGTTGCTGCTGGATTTTCCACTACTCCCAGATATGTTGTCAGTTCGGAGTCGATCGGTTCAAAGTCGGAATCTTGACTTTGATAAAACCAGCCGCGTTCGAATCCGCGAACTCGGATTGGAATGCTATCGCTGGAGTCTGGAACGGTTTCCTGTTTGGAGGCGGCGTTCATTAAGCTGCCATAGCCGATGATGAATTGGGGCTGGTTGGGTGCGATCGCAGGGTGGCAGGAGGTCATTGGGGAGAGAAAGGGATTTCTTTGGCAGCAGCAGGGAAACTCGCAAACATGCCAGCTAGACTAACGATAGGAATCAGAAGGATGATGGAACTCCCTCTGTTTTTAGCTGAACTGGCGAAAGCGATGCTATGGGATCGATGGTCCCAGGAATCGTTAGGCTAGATGTCTTGATTGATTCTTTGACATGGGATAAATAATATATATCATTTCAGGGTGCTTGCTATGCCCAAGGTGACTTTTCAGGGAAAAACGGTTGAGTGCGATCGCACTGCCAATCTCCGTCAAGTGCTTTTGAAACATCAGGCCGAGCTTTACAACGGCAAGGCTCGCTTCATCAACTGTCGGGGTATTGGCACCTGCGGCACTTGTGCCGTCGAGATCGAGGGTGAAGTCTCGCCCCTGGGTTGGAGAGAACGCACGCGACTGTCGTTGCCGCCCCATCAGCCTGGAACGACGCGGCGTTTAGCCTGTCAAGTCCAGGTGTTGGGCGATGTCAGACTGACAAAATTTGAAGGGTTTTGGGGCCAGGGATCTCATCCAGTTTAATTGGAGTATGAGCGATGAGCGATTTTAGTCCCGAAAAAAAGAACATTGAGGTCTCACCAGGTGAGGCTGTGCGTATTTTGAGGGAACTGCAAGGCTTGAGCCAGGGGGAATTACAGGTGGGTGCTGAAGCGCTGTTGCAGGTAGCGGCGGGCGAGGGTAGTTTTGCCGACACCGTCTCGAGCGTGGCTCAGAGTTAGGGTGGCACCCTGGTTGACGCGGCGCTCGATCGGGGCGATAAATATAAACAGTGCGGTTTTTGCGATCGATCAACCAACCCAGCAAGACCCCATTGTCGATATATTCCTGCATCTTTGCTCTTACCCGCTTAAGGAGTCGCTGGCAGACCGCGTTGCTTTTAGCCCGCTTAAGGAGTCGCTGGCAGCAGACCGCAGCTCAATGACGAAATCGGGGCAGATGGGGGCAAAGGAGGCTTTGTCGTCTGCGGTGAGCGTGTTCCACTTTTCTGTCTTCATCCAGGCGGCGTCCGGGGAGCGAGTGGTGCCATTGGGGAGCGTAAAGCCTGTACTGGAGTCAAAGCCAAGCCCAGTTCCATCTTGCTTTGCCCAGATGCCGAGCTGGACGGCAAGGTTAAAGTTGCGATTGCCAGTGTCGGCAAAGACGGGGGGCATAATGACAACGTCTCCAGTGGCGGTCTGTTCGATACGGAGATTGCGATTGGCCTGACAGAATGCCTGGAACTCGTCGCGAGTCATGGGGGCTGTGGCTGGCAATGAAATGATTAAAGGTGTGGTTTCCGTTTGAATCAGTAGGGTGGTGGCCATTGCAGTATTCCCTATAACAGGACATATTAGCATCGTCAAGCTGTCTTCCTTAAAGCTCTTCCCTAAAACCAGGATCGACAGATTGAATATGGAATGAGAATTTAATAATTTGTCAATCTGTAGGGGTGCCCCTTGTGGGTATCCTGTCATATCGGGGCAACCACAAGGGATTGCCCCTACAGGAGCCTCATTTTATTTAATTCTTGTTCCTATAAATACATTAGGCTAATTATCGCATATTGGGAGGATTGGGGTCGCTGAGGGGGGGGATTCCGGCCAGGTCGAGGATTTGGGGAATCAGGTCTTCGCGTCGTACAGCCATCATGTGAATGCCTTGACAACTTTGCTGGGCGAGACGAACGTGTTCGGCGGCAATTTTGATGCCTTCCTGCAGGGGATCGTCAGCGGCGGCGAGGCGGTCGATGGTGGCTTGGGGAATGTTGACGCCGGGAACGCAACGATTGAGAAAGGCGGCGTTTTTGGCGGATTTGATTAGAAAGATGCCGGCGAGGACGGGTTTGTTGGTGCTGCTGGCAATTTCGTTGACGAATTTGTCGAGGCGGTCGAAGTCGGAAATGAGCTGACTCTGGAAGAATTGGGCACCCGCAGCAATTTTGCGTTCGAATCGACGCTGGAGACTGGACCAGCTGGGCAGTTGGGGGTCTACGGCTGCACCGGAGAAGAGCTGGGTGGGGCCGTCGCTGAGTTTTTTCTCGTTCCAGTTGACGCCACGGTTGAGTTTTTCGATCAGTTGCAGCAGGCGGACGGATTCGAGGTCGAAGACGGCTCTAGCGTCTGGGTGGTCGCCGGCTTTGATCGGATCGCCGGTGAGGGCGAGGATGTTGCGAATGCCGAGGGCGCTGGCACCGAGCAGGTCTCCTTGTAAGCCGATACGGTTGCGATCGCGGCAAGCCAGCTGACAAATCGGTTCCAGACCCTGTTGCAATAAAACCACCGAGGCCGCAACCGGCGACATCCGCATCACCGCCCGCGAACTATCAGTCACATTCACAGCATGCACGCGCCCCTTCAGCAACTGCGCCATTTCCACCATATGGGCTGGGTTGCCTCCCTTGGGTGGCATTACTTCAGCTGTAATTAGAAATTCCCCTGCCTGGGCAGCTGTCCGAAATCGATTAGTCGTCATGGGTTGCAATCTATAAAACGTAAAAATTAAGAAGGGATTTTAAGGAGTGCATGTTGAAATCGAAGTGCCGTTTCTCGCATTGCTGTTTCCTGTTCTACTGCATTCAAAATCATACTCCTAGCGATGAATAGCACTTACTTAAGTGTAGGATGGGCAAAACAAAGTGTGCCCATCAGAGACTCTGTGATGGACACAGGCATAGCCCTTTGCCCATCCTACTGGCTTTAAACCTTCCAACCTGATACCTGACACCTAAACACCTAACACCTAAACACCTAACACCTAAACAGCCATAGAATACCCTAAAGCGGTCTTCACTTTAGTTAAGGTTTGATTGGCAATGCTCTCTGCTTTTTGCCGTCCTTGGCTCAGAACCGAGTCTAGATAGTCTCGATCGGCCATGAGAGCCTGGTATTTTTCTTGAATTGGTCGTAGGGCCTGGATGGTGGCTTCTGTCAACAATGGCTTGAACTGCCCCCAGCCCATGTCGCTACATTCTGCGGTAACAGCATCTTTTGTTTTGTTGGCAAGCAGCATGTAAAGCGATAGCAGGTTATGGCATTCCGGGCGATCTGGATTATCGAATTCCAACCCTCGCGTCGAATCTGTTTTACAGCGTTTGATTTTTTTCTGGATTTCGCTGGGGCTGTCGAGCAGATTAATCCGGCTGAGTTCTGAGGGATCGGATTTCGACATTTTGCGCTTGCCATCTGTGAGGCTCATCACCCGCGCTCCCTCTTTGCGAATCAAGGGTTCTGGTAGCTTTAAGATGGGTTGCTCTTTCTGGCCGAACAGATGATTGAACCGGGCTGCAATGTCGCGGGTCAGCTCCAGGTGTTGTTTTTGGTCTTCACCTACGGGAACTTTGTCGGGTTCGTACAGCAAAATATCTGCGGCTTGCAAAACCGGATAGGTCAGCAGACCCGCACCGACATTTTCCCCTTGCCTGATGGCTTTTTCCTTGAATTGAACCATATCATCCAGCCAGGTCAGCGGGGTAAAGCAATTGAGCAGCCAGGCCAGCTCGCTGTGGGCGGGGATGTGGGATTGCACGAAGATGGTGGAGCGTTCTAGATCGATACCACAGGCCAAATAAGTGGCTGCGATCTTATACGTATCCGCTGCCAGGGTTTCAGGGTTGTGGGTGATGGTAATAGCGTGCAAATCGGCCATAAACAGGAAGCTGTCATAGTCTGCCTGGATATCGACCCAGTTGCGAAGTGCGCCTAAGTAGTTGCCAAGATGGAGATTTCCTGTGGGTTGAATGCCGGAGAGAACGCGTTGCCTTCCCATTTGTATGTTTTGGTGGTTTTCTGAACGCCTGCCCATGAATTATAGGGGAGAGGGGGCAGGAGAAGTAAGCAAGCGCGGCAGGGAAGTGGCTAATAGTGGCTAGAGATACTGCTATCACTGGTCTTTAGCAAGGATCGGCTTGATATTAGTTCTGAGAAAATCTGAAAAAAGTTAAATTTCATTCAAAACTTAACATTTATTTAGGTAAAATTAAAAATTGTAATCTCGTGGACTTGACAGTGTTGCCAGGTGAGGTATGCTCTTGCGGATGATAATTTGTTGAATCTCTGTGGGAGAAGTTGATATAGCCGAGGGCAGAAAGCAGAAGGGAAAAGATTGACTCTATCTCGTTTTGAACCTTTGGTTCTGTCCTAACATCCATTTTCGTAGTGCTATATTGCCAAACTCGATAGCTCTGTTTTCTGGGGTTTAATAATTGGCGAATTCAGATTCTTTTAGATCTTATTTACTCATGATGAAACAGTCTTTATCGCAAAATCAGGTTGCTCAGCTGCAAGAGTGCGTTTCTCTGGCTCAGGAGTTGGCGCATCATGCCAAGGCGAACCAGTCTTTTGCTGAATTGCGCGATCGCGTCGCCGCTGACAACCCAGTTTCTGCTGAATTGCTGGAATTGTTGTGGAATGAGGTTCTGGCTGCCCGGCGCTCTGCCACCTTCTGGCGGGAAATGTCGGATGTTGAAAAGCAACTTTCAGAACGCATTGCCCAAAGCCATTTGCAACTGCGGCAAAATTACGAACGGCTAATGCAAGAGCAGTAAGTTTTTTGTCAGGGTTCGTTCGGGGTTAGGAGTTAAACGGGTCAGAATTTCCCTCGTTACCAGGCTGTGCCTGGTAGTCGGTGCGCAGCGGCTCCAGCCGCATATATTTTGCCTGTGCATTCAACTAAATTTCTCGGCATCGATCTGGGCTGGCAGTCAGGGGCCAGCGGCTTGTGCTGTTTAAGTTGGCGAGAAGGCCAGCTACGTTTGCTGGATCTGAGCCGACTGGATGCAATCGCAGACATCCTCGCCTGGGTCGATGGCTGGGTTCCAGAGCCAGAGTCTGGCGTTATCGCTGTTGATGCGCCAACTCTGATTTCCAACCCCACAGGGATGCGTCTGCCCGATCGTTTAGCCCACAAATATTTTGGCCGCTATGATGCTGGTTGCTACCCTGCCAACCTGGCTCGTCCTTTTGCTGAACGAACGGTTGGCTTTGGTCGTAGTTTAGAAGCACGCGGTTTTGTTCATGCTCCCGATCTGCAACCGCAGCAGAGCGGCCGTTACCAGATCGAAGTTTTTCCCCATCCAGCCACTGTTCGATTATTTCGACTGCAGCGAATTCTCAAATACAAAAAGGGTAAACTAGCTCATCGTCGCCTCGAACTGGGCAAGTTGCGACAGCACCTGCTGCAAGATTTACCTGCATTGGAGCCACCGCTCATTTTTTCTGAGGACACAACCCTCCCTGAAATTCCAGACAAAGGGACCGAGCTGAAAGCAGTTGAAGATCGGTTGGATAGTCTCACCTGTGCCTACGTCGCAGCACATTGGTGGTACTGGGGACGCGATCGCAATCAGGTTTTGGGCGACAGAGCGAACGGGTATATTATTATCCCCGATCCTGGATAGGGTTAGCAGGTTTTCAAGGCAGCATATTCTAAACAGGCAAGAACATCTTCGCGCTCAATTTGGGGATAAGCAGCCCGTAACGAGTCTATTGTGTCCCCATTTGCCAGCATTCCCACAACTTGATGAACAGGAATGCGCATTCCCTGGATACAGACTTGCCCGTGACCAATCCCTGGATCGATAGCAATACGGCTATGCATCTTTAATATCTCCTCTAGAGTGTTAATTTGATTGTGACACCATGAATGCAGAGATTTGGGGCGAGGCTGCGATCGCAAAAACTCGCTTCCGATTGCCTCAAATTTGAATATTCGCAACCCCACAGCAAGCCCACAGCAACAAAGGTTAAAATTGCCGCTGAGGCTGAAAATTGCGATCGCACAATATCGCAGTATCTCTAGCCTAAACCAGAAAGATCGGTGAATCCTGATAGGATAGGCCAGCAATTGTAAATCAAAAATGTATTGAGGGATACAGACAAAAACAGCTTGCTATCAATTATGGCCCTTGCTCGATCGAACCAGCACTGTCTGGGCTGACCAGTTGGGCTCGCAAAACAGCACTCACAAGCAAGTCGCTGAATTAAGCCCCTGATACCCCAAAAGATCCAAGCTAAAAATGCTGAACATCGCTGAATATCTTAAATTGACAATTGTGGCGGAGATCTGGTTTTTCAACTGGCATTTTCCAGGATAGTTTTTTGCGTTCAGACCGATCCATATCCCTCAAACCTCTCTTTTACATCCGTTCTCGGCCCTATTTGCGATCGAACACGTTCTTTTTGTAACCGGATAAATGCCTCCTAGCTTAAAAATAGTTTGCAACCTCTCATCAGAGCAATGCTCGGTATGCTAAAGACAAAAGAAGGAGCATCAGGGCAAATACCACTGAAGTCGGCCCTGGATCGTGCTAGCAAGACACAACAAAAATCCTGAAATACCCTTAAACAATGCTCCATCCCTCATTCCTAAGTAGGACTTTCAACTCAACAACCTTCTCTTCCCCCGCTCCCCCTGCCCCTATCTCTCCCTCCTCCCCCATCTTCTCTCCCCTCTCCCCCCGCATCTACTCAAAAAACCATGCCGCCGCCGAATCCC
>Ga0207422_1001064_pt1 | contig 64474 bp, 52 predicted proteins | sample MarCyaLeptolynsp_FD_187757 | JGI IMG/M metagenome (GOLD analysis project Ga0207422, IMG submission 187757) | Marine cyanobacterial communities from Panama - species 1 Leptolyngbya sp. (SPAdes) | ecosystem: Environmental > Aquatic > Marine > Unclassified | place: Panama: Panama City | collected...
TTGAAAAATGGGGCCACTAAAGGTTTTGAGGCGAAGGCAATTTTAAGCTCCGGATAATCGAGTTTAAGTTGTTGTAAAATAGGTAAGAGTATGATGATGTCGCCCAGCGCACTGTAGCGTTGAACCAGCACCTTCATTAGCTCTTTTGATATAAAACCGGATTTAACTCCGGATCATTATACATCTTCATCTGGCGATAGACCTTAGCGGTGCGTTTGCCTGTGGCTAGATCTTCTAGCAGCTGATTGATTGCTTGTGATAGATCTTCTTCTTGAATCCTAAGCACGCTTAACTTATAGCGATTTTTCTCGAGTAGGGCCTGGTCGATATCTTCTCTTTGCGCCTCTATATTCATGTGGTAAATCTTCAAGGCCAAAATGGATAAACGGTCAATTGCCCAGGCCGGACTTTCCGTATTCAATCGCGCAAATGATTGAGGTTTTACTTCCTTGTACAGGGCCAAAATTGCGTCATCTACTTGCTCAACCATATCGGTGCGATCTTGGTTGCTGGCGTCGATGCGACGTTTAATCTTTAGAGCCTCTGCTGGCTCAATATTCGGATCCCTGATTATATCCTCTAAATGCCATTGTACGGTATCTATCCAATTTTTGTGATAGAGCATTTCCTGCATACTGTCCTTTGGGAAAGGATTTTGCATAGCTTGATCAACATGGTCCTCTTGGTGGTAGTCTTCGATGGCTAAATTGAAGAGCGCCATCATTTCATCTGCTTTAAGCATCTGTGAGTTTTTCGATTGCTTCTTTGATTCTTGATAAAGCTTTTTCTAAATCTTCCATTGAGGAAGCGTAAGATAATCGCATACATTTTGGACTGCCAAAGGCATCTCCTGGTACCAAGGCTACTAAGGCTTCATCCAATAGATAAAGACATAGATCCTGGGCATTATTAATTAGGCGATTGCCCGCTTTTTTTCCGAATAGCTCCGAAACGTCCGGGAAGAAATAAAAGGCCCCTTCGGGTTCGTTTACCTTAATTCCGGGAATATCTCGTAATAGTTCACCAACCCTGGCCCGTCGTTCCATAAAGGCTGTCCGCATAAATTCTACCGCCTTTGGTTCGGCCCGCATAGCCGCCAGTGCCGCCCTCTGGCTTATTCCAGAACTAGCCGAAGTGAATTGCCCCTGCATTTTAATACATGCATTAGCAATTTCCTGTGGAGCTGCTATATATCCAATGCGCCAGCCGGTCATGGCAAAGCCTTTGCTCATGCCATTAACGGTAATAACCTGCTCCTTAATTTCATCAAAGGAGGCTAGGCTAATATGTTGGCTTTTGAAATTTATAAGCTCATATATTTCATCACTGATGGCCAAAACCTGCTTGTTCTTGGCTAGATAATCGGCAATTTGGGCCAGATCATCCTTACTAAACACACTACCTGAGGGATTACAGGGTGAGCTAAATATTAGCAGTTTGGTTTTGTCCGTATGATATTGTTCCAAATCCTGTTTAGTGACCTTGAAATCATTTTCAATCGCGGTGGGAATCACGATTGGGACACCACCAGCTAAGCGGATTTGCTCGTAGTAACTCACCCAATAAGGGGCAGGTAGTAGTACTTCATCACCAGGGTTAATGGTGCAAAGAATGACATTCGCCAAAGATTGTTTAGCCCCAGTAGACACAACAATTTGTGAGGAATTGTAGTTTAAGTCATTATCTCGTTTCAATTTATGGACAATGGCTTCCCGTAAATCTTGATAACCGGGAATCGGCGGATAATGTGAATAGCCTTGATCTATTGCCTCTTGAGCAGCGACTTTTATGAAGTCTGGGGTGTCAAAATCTGGCTCTCCAAGAGATAGGCTGATTACGTCCAAGCCTTGCTCACGGAGCTCACGACTACGGCGACTCATAGCAATGGTGGCCGATTCGGAGAGATTTAGGATGCGCTGTGATAGTCTATTCATAAGCTTGAAATGAGAACGAGCAAAGCTACAAATTTAGCTTCGCTGCCTAAGGATTTTTACGATATTTGAAGCCCCTAAACTTTCCCGTTCTCGCATGGAGACCTTCATTGAAATTTTGAAATACGCTTTACCCTCGATTTTCTTATTGGTTCTTACCTATATGATGTTATCGAATTTCATGGATAATGAAGAAAAGCGTCGCCTTTATTTTTTAAAGAAAGAAACCCAAAAAAGCGCCCTTCCGGTAAGAATGGCCGCCTACGAGCGCGTCGCTTTATTTCTGGAGCGCATTCACCCAGATCGCTTATTGATACGAGTACCCGCTAAAGAGATTAAAGCCTATCAGTATCGAAACCTTTTGGTGGAAAGTATCCGCATTGAGTTTGAGCATAATCTTTCTCAGCAAATTTATCTTAGCGATGAAGCTTGGAATTTGGCCGTGAATGCTAAGAGTGCAACCGTAGGATTAATTAATAATTGGGCTCAGGAAGTGGACCCCAAAGCGCCAGCTTTTGAATTAAGCAAGCACATCCTGAATAAGGTTATGGAAATGGACAACTTCCCCACTAAGGGAGCCATTCGTTATTTGAAAGGGGAGATCCGTGCCAATTTCTAGTTAAAAGAATAATCAAAAAAAGGGAGCCTTTCAGCTCCCTTTTTTTGTCAATTATTAGAATCGATAGCCCACCGACAGTCCACTTCGAATATCAATAACTAGGAAATTCTCAAGGTTCGTGACGGGGGGTGAGGTATATTCCGTTTCATTCACAAAGAAGTACCCTAATCCGCCCCAAACACTAATACAAAGCCCTGATTTATGGGCGTACATGTAACCACTGGTAAGGCCGGCCCCAAATCCAAAAGAAGTCGCACCAAAGTATTGGACTTCATAGACCGGATTGAATGGATCCATTGAGGTATTGACAATTTGAGCCAATGCGTCATCTGCGGTGGCAGCACTCCGAACTTTGGCATAGGCCCCCATAAACCAGCCGTCCAAACCGGGTCTTCTACTAGGGTTAAAATAGTAGCGAAATTCTGGGGTAATGGCATAACCCCTGTAGTTGTAACGGTTAGATTCTACCGTAAATCCATTCGAAACAGTAGTGGTAAAGGGGATGTTAAGAAAGGCGGCGGTCAATACAACACTGGTATTTTTCGTTAAACCCAACTCTGCATTCACCGAGTAGATGCCTCGAAAGATCGGACCTACATTAAGGTGAGCTCCAATATTGGGGCCACGTCTTCGACGTCTAGGTTCTTCCTCTCCAGCAGAGGCATTGAAGCATGATAAGAGAATGGCAAGCAAGGTCAGCAGACCAATAGATTTTTTCATAGCGATACGATTAATTAGGAGGCGAAATTTAGCTAAACATCTTAGGGTAGGGGCTGGAGGACTAATGCGAGTTTTGCACATTTCTGATCCATGTGTAAATTAAGGTCAATACATTGTCGATCTTCAATTCAACTATTAATATTGTAAAGAGAAAGAGCCTCCTTAACTATTGCATTCGCTTCTTACAATTGTCTAGGTCTTCTTTCTAAATAACCTATTAAAGAGTCCTAGTTATTTTCATGAAAAGAAACTATGCAATCTTTGTGCTTTGCTTTATTTGTCTGATAACCATTGGGCAAGAGGTAGATTACAACAATTTTTCAGGTATAAAATGCTCAGGTCCAATTCCAAAGGATTTTATTACCCCTTGGTCCCAAAAATTTAAGGAGAACCCAATTGAATTTAATCTAGACAGTATTGCGGAAGCTGACCTAACAGTTGAGGAATTCTGGATGCATCAAAACTATGCCATCGATTTACTCCTTCATAGTGGTAAGTTTAGCTTTGGGGATCCAATCACTGAGTACATCAACGCTGTAGCAGACGAGCTTCTTTCTAATCGACCAAAGTTGCGATCCAAACTTCGATTTTACCTCTACAAAGATCCTAGTACAAATGCCTTTTGTTTAGGAGATGGCATAATAGGTGTTAATAATGGTTTAATGACCAATATTAAGAGTGAGGCGGAGCTTGCATTTGTGCTAGCCCACGAAATTTCCCACTACTTAGAAGGCCATATTTACGAGGATTACTTTGCTAATTACAATGAGTATGATGATAAATCGGAATTAGAGAGAATTGAAGACTTAATCAAGCGATCAAAAAAGCAAGAGCTTGACGCGGATAGCTTAGGATTGAAACTTTTTTTGGAATCAGCTTATGATACATCAGCAGTTTCCAGTGCCATGGTTACTTTATATGAAAGCTATCATCCTGCTGGCAGATGTAAAATAAAAGGCAACCCCTTAGCCTTTAAAAATAGCTATTCACTCCCCCCTTGGACTAGAAAAAACCATAACATCGAGCTATCCGATGATTATAACTATCTCGACGAAGGAAGTGAACATCCTAATATCGCTGTTCGCATAAAGGCCATGTCTAAATTACTAGAGCTGGAAACTAGTTTAAGTTCAAGAACGCTTTTCATTCTCCCAGTAGAACGTTTTAGGCAGATACGGACTCACGCAAGATTTGAAAATGTCCAGTTAAATCTCAGAAGGGCCAATTTCACAGAAGCTATCTACGAAATCGAATGTTTGTTAAACGAATTTCCCGAGAGCAATTATTTACACAAGTCGAAACTTCGCGCTGTCTATGGCCTGACAATATTAAAGTACCAAGGTGAAGCCCATCGTGTAATTCCAGTACCGTTTTACCAACCTGGACCGGTAAAGGATTTAAATTTTATTCTTTTCTCGCTCAACCAATACGAGTTTTGCGCAATTGGACTTCGCATGGCAAATGACTTATTAGTTGCTCATCCCGAAGATCGTGATATTCGTGGCATTCAGCGGGAATTCCATCGAATGTTTTATTTGAGGTTCCTTTTAGACGAGCCATCCGAAATTTTGAGCAATAAAAGGCAATTACCTGAAAGAACGATTGCCCTTATTGATTCGATTCTTCCTGATTTGGAAGAAAAAAACCGTATTTATCAAATCGATTATAAGTTGGATTCCCTTTACATCGATTCCATGCTTAATAAAGAAACGGCACTGAGATTTGAAGTTAAGGCGTATAATTTTTCCAACAGGAAATTCGCGAGCGATATTTCCATAAAAAAGGATTACACCTACCTAACGGTTTTAGACCCAACAGTTCATATCCACCCAAAATTCACTAAGCTAGATGATAAGCAAATTGCTTTGGAATGCGAAACTTCTCTGATGGACTCACTCCCTACAATGATGCCTAACTATGGCATGTTTGGAGATGTTTTCGCAATGACCTATTTAGATGAAGATCAGGTTGAACAATATAATCGATACACTGCCCTAAAGGCTTTATACGAAGAAATCAGGCTCTATAAATTTCTAGGCTTCCCAACATTCCATTTCCAAACTCAGGAAAACCTCAATTTGAAATCCCCTTTTATTTTTATCAGTGATGCTTATATAGAGCCCAGGTGGGATGATATCGTATACTTCAAAGTATATGATATCAGGACAGGTGAATTATTAGTGTCTAGTAGAACCACGAGCCCAACCCTTTATCCTAGGGACTTCCGTAGGATTGTGATTGCTAAACTAATAGAACTTAAACGGTTATGAGGTTCCTTCTAATTTTATTTGCTCTAATTATCGTCTCCTCCTTGCCTATTCATGCGCAGATGTGGTTGCAATCAACGGGATCTTTCTCGGAAATCAAGGATGGTAAATATGAAAGGGTGAAACTGATTTATGAGAATGACAGTCTATATTATGTCTTCCAAGAGAGGTATTACCATACTAATCCCGTATTAAACATTATTTCGAAATCAGATCTTTCGGTCTTAGAACAGATTGAGGATCCATTTGACTTGGAACAAAGTGACCTAACGTATGAAGAGATAATTCAACTGGGCTCTAAAGCTTACATATGTTATTCCAATAAGACCGGTGAAGGGGAGTATGACCTAATGCTTAAGGAGCTAAGCCCTGAATGGATGGATTATCAGCCATCAGTAGTAATTCACAAGATGAAAACCATACCAAAAGGCAATTTGCGCTATAAGATCTTTAAAGATGAACTTGGGAATTATTTTGGGATTCAGGAAATATTTGAGTTACGGGAAGGAGTGATTCGTGAGCGCTTGCTGGTCATTAATAAGGATATGGAAAAAGTATTTGAGCAAATCTATCTTCCTCAGGAAATGGGTAAGCTTAATTTCTTTAAAAACCATCCAAGGTTTGGCCTACATCCAAAACCAAGCTTTAACTTTTCCAGAGCAAGTTTTGATGAGCACGGTAATATTTATGTAGGGGGATTTAACGGATTGCTGATATACCAAAAAAATCATCAATATCAATTGACGGAGTACAGCTTCCCTTCATTTGGACTAGGTCCTTCGCAAAGAATTGGTTTTGCAAACTTTGTAATTCGGGGATCCGATATTCTATTGACGGCCGAGTTTTATGAAAATAATGACCTTAAAAATGATAAAGAATCCTTGACCAAAGGCCTTATCAACGATACCAATACAATAGGTTATTTTTCAATGATTATTTCCAAAAGTGATTTTGATATCCAAAAGATAGACATTCACTATTTGGAAAAAGATGAACGAGCTCCAATAAGTGCATCATCCGAATTTTGGAGTTTAGGAGGTACATCCGTAGTTACCCTCAGACATACAGAGTCAGTGGTCCTTCCGGACAGTTCTGTTTTGTTAATATCAGAGCGATATGGCAATAACTTATGGTTAAAGACCCGGTTGTTAACAGGAACAATCAGTCTCATCAAGTATAGTAAGGAAGGTGACTTTGAGTGGATTAAATACATTGATAAAATTGGTTCAGCTCGAGGTAATGTAACTCCTGACGGTTATACTACGCCAATATCATTTCAGTATACATTAATAGATGGAAAGCTTTATTTCTTTTACAATACCACTACAAAACCTTCGGAACCTTACCTCAGAAAGACTAAGGATTTCATCGACGCTGAACTAGTAATTGTAGAGCTTAACCCTGCTGATGGCTCAATTCGAAAAGATAGTCAAGGCATGTTCATTGACGGTGAGTATGTCTTTTACCCTTTGGGTATTGGCGACACAAGATTTGAAGCTAAATTGCTTTTACTGTCAAAAGGCAAGCACCAGGATTTTAAAATCGGAACCTATGAATTAGAGCTGGAATAGCCTTGCAGATGAAATTTAGGATTTGCTAAATTCTGGTCAGGCTTAAAGTCTAAAATAGCTTGGATATGAGCTGATGAGCCGCTAAGCCTGGTTCTAACTTACCAGTCTGTACGGCAGTTTGGATTTCTAGATAAGCCTCAGCAAATTCAGCTTTAGCCCGCACTTTCTCCAAAACCAATTCCCCGATACTTTCTTCAAACCAATCCAAGGATTGAGCTTTCCGTTGGTCTTGGAAGTATCCTTTATTTTTTTGTTGATTTTCGAAGCTTTGGATTACTTCCCAAGCTTCTGGAATGCCATTGTTATTTAGGGCGGAGCAGGCTTGCACCACGGGGATCCATTCGTTTGGATTAGGGGGGAAGAGGTGGAGAGCACGCTTGTATTCACCGATTGCCAAGCGAACTTTGGAGTCTTTTGGATCGTCCGCTTTGTTAATTAGTAGCAAATCAGCCATTTCCATAATACCTCGCTTAATACCTTGTAATTCATCGCCTGCGCCAGCGAGCATCAAGAGCATAAAGAAATCGACCATGCTCTTAACGGCCGTTTCGCTTTGACCAACCCCAACAGTTTCAATTACAATTACATCAAATCCGGCGGCTTCACAGATTAGGATGCTTTCTCTGGTTCTGCGACTAACACCGCCCAAAGACCCTCCAGAAGGGGAGGGGCGGATGAAAGCGTTTTCCTCTTGAACCAATTTATGCATACGGGTTTTGTCGCCCAAAATGCTACCCTTACTTCGCCCACTGCTCGGGTCGATGGCTAATACGGCAAGTTTATGACCGCGACTAATAACTTCTTGGCCAAAGCTTTCGATAAAGGTGGATTTCCCAACACCCGGAACCCCGGTAATACCGATTCGGATGGATTTTCCAGTGTGGGGCATCAAGTCCTGTAAAAGGAGTTCTGCTTGTTCGCGATGATCGGAACGATTACTCTCACATAAGGTAATGGCTCGGCTCACCATTGCTCGATCTTCCCTCAGAATTCCTTCTTTTAGAACCTGACGATTTGGAAAGGTGGATTTGGCGCGAGCCCCAGATCGAAAATTGGGATTTATAGAATCCATTTATTTGAACATATCCATACCGGGTAGCATCCCGCTGGCCATCTTTTTCATTTCAGCCTCATGCAAGGCTTCGGCTTTTTCTAAAGCGCGGTTTAGGCTGAGCAGCAATTTGTCCTCTAATTCTTCCGGGTCGGAGAGAAGTTCAGGCGAAATTTTAATGTCGCGCAACTTGCGATTGCCATTAATAACGAGAACGATACCTGAAGATTCCTCTTTCAGCTCCATTTGCTCTAGACGGTCCTTCATTTCCTTAGCCTGGGCTTGAGCTTCATGTAGCTTGCCCATCATATCCTTAATATTCCCAAACATTAGTCTGCACTTTGCATTTTAGAAGTCTCCAACATAATTTCCAAAATTTGTCCTGCCGCATCGGCAATCACTGTGCCAGGGCCAAAAACACCAACAACGCCCGCCTCAAAAAGGAAATCGTAATCATTTGGGGGAATAACCCCACCGGCAATCACTAAAATATCTTCTCTACCCAATTTCTTTAATTCGGCAATCACCTGCGGAACTAAGGTTTTATGTCCGGCGGCTAAGGAAGACACACCCAATAGGTGAACATCATTTTCTACCGCTTGCTTAGCTGCCTCCGCTGGAGTTTGGAATAATGGCCCGATATCAACATCGAATCCCAGATCAGCAAAAGAAGTAGCTACTACCTTCGCTCCTCGATCGTGCCCGTCCTGTCCCATCTTGGCAACCATTATTCGGGGCCGACGCCCCTCTTGAGCTTCGAAGCGATCGGCTAGGTCCTGAGCTTCTTTAAATTTATCATCTTGCTTCATCTCATTGCTATAAACGCCGCTAATACTGCGGATTGTGGCGGTATACCTGCCAAAAGCATTTTCCAGCGCCAAGCTGATTTCCCCTAAGGTTGCCCGCTCTCGCGCCGCATCTACCGCTAGGGCTAATAAATTGCCATCGCCATTTCTGGCCGCATGTTCCAAGGCGCTTAGACTTTCTTTTACCGCCGATTCATTGCGCTTGGACTTGATATCCTCAATCCTTTCAATTTGTTTACGTCGAACCTCGGCATTATCTACTTCTAGCAAGTCAATGGCCTCATCCTTCTCATTTCGATAAGAGTTAACCCCGATAATCCATTCTTTACCCGAATCAATACGGGCCTGTTTTTTCGCCGCCGCTTCCTCGATGCGCATTTTGGGAATGCCGGTTTCAATTGCTTTGGCCATGCCGCCAAGCTCTTCAACTTCCTGAATTAAGTCCCAAGCCTTTTGGGCGATTTGCTCGGTGAGATATTCCACATACCAGGAGCCTCCCCAAGGGTCAGCGCTGCGGTTGATTCCCAATTCCTCTTGCAAAATAAGCTGAGTATTACGGGCAATTCGCGCGGAGAAATCCGTTGGTAAGGCAATGGCCTCATCCAGAGAATTGGTATGTAAACTCTGGGTGCCACCGAAGGCGGCCGCCATGGCCTCGATGGTGGTCCTGGCCACATTGTTGAAGGGGTCCTGTTCGGTTAAGCTATAGCCACTGGTCTGACTATGAGTGCGCAAGGCCATGGATTTGGGATTCTCCGGCTTAAATTGATTTACCAATTTGGCCCATAGCATACGTCCAGCCCGCATTTTGGCGATTTCCATGAAGTGGTTCATGCCAATACCCCAGAAAAAGGATAGTCGGGGAGCAAAGTCATCAATCTTCAAACCAGCTTGCAAGCCCGTGCGAATATATTCCAGGCCATCCGCCAGGGTGTAGGCGAGTTCTATATCTGCAGTTGCCCCCGCTTCGTGCATATGGTAGCCGCTGATGGAAATGCTATTAAAGCGCGGCATATTCTTGCTGGTGTATTCAAAGATGTCGGCAATAATCCGCATGGAAGGTAAGGGAGGATAGATATAGGTGTTTCGCACCATGAACTCCTTTAAAATGTCATTTTGGATTGTTCCCGATAATGCCTCAGGCTGAACACCTTGTTCTTCCGCGGCCACAATGTAAAAGGCCATTACGGGAATTACTGCCCCGTTCATGGTCATGGAAACAGACATCTTGTCTAGAGGAATTTGATCGAAAAGAATTTTCATATCCTCTACACTATCGATTGCCACGCCGGCCTTTCCAACATCGCCAAGCACTCTTTCATGATCAGAATCGTAGCCTCGATGGGTAGCCAAGTCAAAGGCTACCGAAAGACCTTTTTGTCCGGCGGCCAAATTTCTTCTATAAAAGGCGTTGGATTCTTCTGCGGTGCTGAATCCTGCATACTGACGAATAGTCCACGGCCTCAAGGTGTACATACTGCTATACGGTCCTCTTAAGAAGGGAGGCAGTCCTGCCACGAATTGATGGTGTCTCAATTTTTCGAAATCTTTCTTGCTAAATAAACTTGGGATTTCGACGCCCTCGGGGGCAGACCAATAATGGCGTTCATCTGATGAAGCCTGATAGGCTTTCGCCTGATAGCTAGGGCTAAAGTTGTGTCGGCTCATGCTTAAGATTTTGCAAGGATAATTTCTTTCTCTAGTTCTTCCGCTAAACGCTGCAAACGGATGGGTTTTACCTCTGTCGGCCCATCAAATGAGGGGCGATTGACTAAGGCTTTAAGGTCTTCTGAGTATTCCTCGTTTTCCTTACGGAAGATGTTAACGCCAATCATTTTTCGTTCCCCACTATTGAACTTCGCCTGTTCTACACTGGCTTTCTCCTGGATGGAGTTTTGCAGCCAATTCGATTGCAAGGATTTGATATAGCCTCCCTCAGCTTCTATGGCCAGGAAAAACGCCCATCCCTTGGCGGCTAATTCCTCGGTGAGGTTTTCAACCCAATAATTTCCGGCGGCCATATCCCTTACTTGGTCCAAACGGCTTTCATGTTGAAGGATGCTCAATTGATTAAGTGCTAATCGCCTGGGGAAGAAGCCAAGATCCTCTAAAGGTTCGCCAAATCCCTTGACACAGATCTCAGTGGCCCCGCCAATTACCGCCGACATTGCCTCAGCGGTAGTGCGAATTAAATTATTGTGCTTATCCAGGATGCTCTTATTCCGTAAAGCGGTTTCGGCATAAAGGCGTACTTCGGTCTGCGGTAGATTGAGCTCAGTTTGCCATTGTTGCCATAAACGCCGGAAGGCACGCAACTTGGCAATCTCTTCAAAATAATCCGAGCCAATAGCAAAATTTATCCAGTAGCATCTTGCATCGGTCAATTGCAAGTGGCTCTGATATTCATAAGCCATTGCTAGGGCGATTCCCAATTGCTGGGCATTGGTAGCCCCGGCGTTCGCGAACAAATTTACATTAACGGCCAGGCTGCGGATTCCTTTAAAATCGTCCTTGTTGAGATGACTCAGAGCTTGAAAATCAGCTTCCTGTGACTCAAACCAATTACCGGTTCGGGCCAGGTTCTCTAATGGGTCAAAATTGATGCTTCCTTCTAATTCAGCCTCATTTATTCCCCGTTCATCAATTAGCTCAAGCAGAGATTGACGATAGAATTCAGTATGTCCCTCAATAACAAAATTGGTGCATATATATTCTAATTGTATGTCCGCGAGTAGAATTTTAAGATCCACCTTACCCACTAGGTAAAATAATAGGGAGGTAGCTCCTCGATTCAGATAGTTTAGGGCTTCCGAGTTAGCGGCCTTAGGATCTTCCACTAATATCTCCAGAACATTGTCCCACTTCGGATGCTCCTTTAGAGGCTGATGCTGAATCTCGCCGCTTTCTGCGGTATATATAGGCAGGATGGGAATACCATCCGGACTTTCTCTTACGATTTCCTCAAAGGCTTTACCTCTTAGGTCTTTGATAATCTTGGCCTTCCAATCAGCCTCCGACTGACTATTGAATTCTGCAAATAGATTGGCTTCAGACATGAACTAAAAATTTACGCAAAGGTCTTAATAATTGAGGGTTCCTTTTATGGGCTTTTGTCAGTTTACCAAGCTAAAATTTCAAAATCACTGTTCTTGAGTTCTTGACTGATACCCTTGACCTCAATTTGTAATTCAGCCCATGATTTTAAGTCGGCCTCTATCCTTTCCCAGAGTTCTTTTTCCACACTAATCATCGCCGCGGTTGGCGCCTGAAATCCAATGGAAGCCAGAGCTCCGACATGGCCATATTTATTATTTAATCGGATGGGGAAGTTTAAGGGGTCTTGAGGGCTGCGATTTTTGGTTTGATAAAGACTCTCTTCAATAGCTTTAGCTCGGTCTAAAACCTCGTCAATTTGACTACTTAGTGCCGTGTCTTGGATTCTACCTTTTAGTCTGTTTAATTCTGCTCGTAAACTGCGAATCTCCCTAATACAGTTGTTCATCGAATCCATGCCCGCAATGATTCTATTCATAAAGGCATGTTGGGCCGCTAAATCAGTCTTCGAAATGTCCAAGCGTGGATCAAGGATGATGGGGAATTGCATGGCCATGGTATCCTCACTAGCAATCAGTTGGGCGGTGTAGTTTCCGGGTAAGGCATAAGGCCCTTGACGAAGAACATACCAGAGAATCATGCCATCTATTGCTTCAAATCCCGGGCTGCGTAAGTTCCAAATGAATCGGTGAGCTCCCATCTTAGGCTCCCACTTTTCACTAGGTTTTTTGGATTGAGAGGAGAACTTTCGGACCACTTCTCCTCCTTCATTCAGAATACGAAGCTGATAATCGATACTTGAATCTATTTCCGCTAGGTAGTAATGGATAATCAGCCCATTAGGATGATTTTCACCGGCACTTTTGGATTTTCCCCCATAACCGGCTTGCATGAGGTAAGTAGGCTTTGCCTGATATAAATAAGAGTCCTCATTAAAGCCTGCCTCCATTTCATAGAGTGGACTTAAATCATCCAAAATCCAGAAGGAGCGGCCTTGGGTTGCGGCTACTAAGTGGCGGTCTTTTACGGCTAAGTCTGTAATGGGAGTGAGCGGAAGGTTATTTTGGAAGACCTGCCATTTTTTTCCACCATCTACCGAAAGGTATAAGCCATATTCAGTTCCAGCGAAAAGTAAACCTTCCTTGTTAGGGTCTGTCCGGATTACCCTGGTGAAATGCTTACGGTCAATGCCCGCGTCTATACGCTGCCAGGTTTTGCCATAATCTTTAGTGTGATATAAGTAAGGACTAAAATCGCCCCATTTGTATCGAGTCCCGGCTAGGTAGAGTCCACCCGGATTAAAGGGGTCTGCCTCCATGCTATTTATTTGCGTGAATTCTGGCAATCCCTTCGGGCTAACATCTTGCCAAGTAGCGCCATGGTCTTTGGAAATGTGAACTCTCCCATCATCGCTTCCTGTCCAAAGAACGCCAGCTTCTAATACGGATTCAGCGGCAGCAAAAATGGTACAATAGTATTCCACGGCGGTATTATCCTTGGTAATTGGCCCCCCGGAGGGACCTTGTTTGGATTTGTCGTTGGTAGTCAGATCTCCAGAAAGGGTTTCCCAGGTTTTGCCGAGATCTGTGCTCCGATGCACATGGTTGCTGAAAACGTAAAGTGCTTCCGAATTGTGTTTAGAGAAGAACATTGGGTAATTCCATTGAAAGCGGAATTTCATGTTTTCAACCCCATGTCCAAGGGGATTGTTTGGCCACACATGCGTGGCTTGCCTTTGGCCAGTCTTATGGTTTAACCTTGCCATGAACCCCCCATATTCACCTCCAAATACAATATCTTCATCCTTGGGGTAAATCGCATGATGTCCGGCCTCACCACCGGCGGTAACCTCCCAGTCTCTTTCCGAGATAAAGTACCCGTCACTGCGGTGCTTTATCCGTATGGAGCTATTATCCTGCTGACCACCATAAATGCGGAAGGGAAAATGATTATCCACTTTTACCCGATAGAATTGTGCGGTTGGCTGGTTGTAATAGCTACTCCAATTTCGACCGGCATCAAAGCTTATTTGCGCACCCCCATCATCACCTATAATCATTCGTTGAGGTTCACTCGGGTCGATCCATAAATCATGGTGATCTCCATGAGGAGCATTGTAGGCCGTAAAAGTCTTCCCTCCATCTTTGGAATGATGGTAGCGCACGTTCATAATGTACAACTGATCAATATCCGTGGGATGCGCGTAGATTCTGGTATAATACCAAGCTCTTTGACGAATATTTCGGCTGTTATTTAGTTTTTGCCAGGTTTTCCCACCATCGTCACTGCGGTACAAGCCACCATCGGGCTCATTCTCGGCCAAGGCCCATACTCTATCATTATCAACTGGAGATACCGTAAGGCCTATGATACCTTTAAGTCCTTGAGGGAAACCCTGATTATTTGAAATTTCCTTCCAGGTTTTTCCTTCATCTGTACTCTTCCAGAGTTTCGAACCTTTTCCCCCACTGGAAAGGGAATAAGGGGTGCGGCGAATGGTCCAGGTAGACGCGTAAAGTGTGCGGTAGTTTTGAGGATCGATAATTAAATCAACCGCCCCACTACCCGCATCTGAAAATAGTACTCGATTCCAGGTTTTTCCGCCATCCTCGCTTTTATAAACTCCTCGATCCTGGCTATCCTTGTAGAGATTACCCATGGCTGCAACGTAAACGATGTCAGGATTGCTCGGATGTACTCTAATCCGACCAATATGCCGAGTGTTTTCTAGTCCAATGAATTGCCAAGTCTTTCCGGCATCAATCGATTTCCATAGGCCGAAACCCGAGCTAACGTTTCCACGCACGGTTTCTTCACCCTGACCAACATAAATCACATTAGGATCGCTAGGAGCGACAGCAATGGCGCCAATACTGCCGCCAAAATATCCGTCAGATATGTTTTCCCAGCTATTTCCAGCGTCAGTGGTTCGCCAAACACCACCTCCGGTGCTACCGAAATAAAAGAGATTTGCTTTTCCCTCAACCCCCGTAACGGCACAGGATCTCCCTCCTCGGAAAGGTCCAATATTTCGCCATTCCATCGAACCTAGATAGGCGGTGTCGATTTGGGCTGGAAGGGTTAAAGTAATTGAGAGAAGTAGTAGAAGGTTAAGAAGTTTGGTGGTAGGCCTTCTTGTCATAGGTGATATTCTTTGCCTCTAAAGTACAAAGCAAATGAATAAGGGTAGTGGATTTGGTATAGAGCGAGGTCCTATTCTCCAAATTCTATGAGGAAGACTTCCTCATTTGGTTGGCTCAGATAATATTGTTCGCGGGCAAACTTTTCCAAATTTTCGGGACTGGAATTGAGTTCTTCTAATTGCGCTTGATCTTTTTCAATTTCGCTGCGGTAATAATCAATACTTTCCTGCAAGTCGCGTAGATCTTGATTTAGTTCTTGATGAATTAACCAGGAGTTTACATCTAGGAAGCCCATCCAAATCGTAAATAGGCATAAGCTAAGCACAAAGCGGTTGCTTAGAATCCGAAACCACGATTGACCTTTTAAATTTTCCCAGAGCTTGCGCATTAATCAAAGGTATAACTTTAGGATAGTGCTTGGGTCAAGGCTTGAACTAAGTATGAACAAGAATATGTTGATGGTGGACTAGTCCGGTAGTAATGAAAACTGAAGAATTAGGCATTGTTATTAAGAGCCCGAATTTTTGCTTTGCCTATTATCTCTAGCTATTAAACTGCAGACTACTCAAATTTTGATAAAGACCGTTCTCTTTGTTGATGAGCTCCTCATGTTTGCCAGTTTCCACCAGTTTCCCGTGGTCTAATACCACAATACGATCGGCCTCTCGAATAGTGGAAAGGCGGTGGGCAATTACAATAGAGGTTCTCCCTTTCATTAGATTGTCCAAAGCTTCTTGCACTAGGCGTTCTGATTCTGAATCGAGGGCAGATGTAGCTTCGTCAAGTATTAATATCCGCGGGTCTTTTAGGATAGCTCGGGCAATGGCCACCCGCTGTCTTTGACCGCCAGAAAGCTGCACTCCGCGTTCCCCAACCAAGGTGTCTAAATTTTCGGGGAACTGCTCAATAAACTCCCAGGCGTTCGCTTTTTTTGCTGCGGCTTCAATTTCTTCATCACTAGCCCCGGGTCGCCCGTAGGCAATGTTTTCCCGTATACTGCCTCCAAATAGAAACACATCTTGAGGTACCACCGCCATGTTATCGCGTAAGGATGATAACTGATATTCGCGGGCTGCTTTTCCGTCAAACTTTAATTCTCCTCGATTGGGTTGATAGAAATTTAGTACCAGTGATACCAAGGTAGACTTCCCCGCACCACTTGGTCCAACAATAGCTACTTGTTCGCCGGCCTGTATTTCCAAACTAAGATCTTCAATCACTTTCTGATCTGGGCGGGTAGGATAGCTGAATTCTACATTCTCAAAGCGTATAGCTCCTTGAAAGTGTTCCAATTTATCACGATCTTCTTCCGAATGTAAATCTTCCTTACTCTCGTTGAAAATGTCCATGAGATCTTCCGTAGCGCCGATAGCCTTCTGCAAATTGGCATAAACGTTCGCCAAACCCCCAATAGAACCACCGATGAAGGCCGTGTAAAATAAGAAGCTGAGGAGTTCACCTGCCTCTAATTCGCCTGCGGCCATGAGATTTACTCCTTGCCAAATTACCGCCACCAAAGCACCAAACATACCGAGGACCATAAAAGAACTAAAGGCGCCTCGATACATACCTCCTTTCATGCCTAGACGAGCGACTTCTTTCGTGCGCTTTCGGTACCTGGAGATTTCAAAAAACTCATTGGCATAGGCTTTCACGTTGAAAATACCTTGAAGGGTCTCTTCGACAATGGTATTGGAGTCGGCGACTTCATCCTGCATTTTCTTTGCGTAGTTCCTGATAAATCGACCGAAAATCACCGCGACAACCATTACTAGTGGGACAACCAGAAGCATAAATCCCGTTAAAGTGGGAGAGGTGACTAGTAAAATGGTAATCCCTCCTAAAATGATAATAATCTGCCTGATGAATTCTGCTAAGGTGGTGGTAAAAGTCTCTTGCAGAAGCGAGATGTCGGAAGAAATACGACTATTAAGCTCTCCAACCCGCTTTCGGTTAAAGAAATTTATTGGCAATTGGATGAGATGCTCATAGGTCGCTTGGCGCAGATTCGTCAGGGTTTTTTGCGTCACACTAACAAAAATTATAACCCTGAAAAATGAGACCACCGACTGGGCCAGGAGAATGATAAAAAGAATTAGGGTAATTCTCTCAATATTATCGAAGATCGCCTCTGAATTAGTAGCGTCGACCAAGTCTCCTAAGTATTTAGGGAAAGCAAGGCTTGCCGCTGAACTGAGAACGAGGAAAAGAAGTCCTATGCTAAATTCTCCTCGATAAGGTTTAACGTATTTATAAAGACGAAGGGACTTCCTCAAGGCATCCTTTGTGATGCGAGGCCTTTTTTTCTTTGCTTCCGCCATGATGCTTTTTCTGGGTCGGCAAAGTTAAACGAAACCTTGGTCTGCTTACTTGCTTGGTTTAATTTCTCCGCTTTTGATTTTTTGCCAATAGCTATTCAATTCTCCTCGCACTTCGCCACTTAATAATAGGAGGCCAATTATATTGGGGAAGGCCATGGCTAAAATCATCATGTCGGAGAAGTCTAGCACGGCGCCCAAGCCTACCGTAGATCCAACCCAAATAAAGAAACAGAACAAAATCTTGTAGATGATTTCGGTGGTTTGATTTCTGCCAAATAAGAAGGTCCAAGCTCTCAAACCATAATAGCTCCAACTAATCATAGTTGAGAAGGCAAAAAGGAAAATAGCCACTACTAATACGTAAGGGAACCACGAAATTTCACTTCCAAAGGCTTGGGAGGTCAGTTGAGCTCCACCCATTCCGTCTACATTATCAAATCCAGTGAAGATGAGTACCAATGCGGTTAAAGTACAAACCACTACGGTGTCGATAAAGGGCTCCATTAAGGCGACAAAACCTTCACTAACCGGATGTTTGGTTTTAGCTGCCGAGTGAGCGATGGCAGCACTACCAACCCCAGCTTCGTTGGAGAAGGCGGCTCTTCGCACTCCTTGAATCATCACACCGATAAAGCCACCCAACATGGCATCTGGACTAAATGCACCTTCAATGATTCTACCAAAGGCATCGCCAATGTTGGTGATGTTCATGATGATGATTACCAAGGCGGCAAGAATATAAAGACCCGCCATAAAGGGGACAATCTTTTCGGTCACCTTTGCGATACTGCGAATTCCTCCTAAGATTACTGAACCAACTAAAAGGGCCATAACAATACCGAAGGCACTGCCATATCCTTGCATGAAGGTGAATTCACTCGAAACGATTTCAAAGGCCTGATTGGCTTGGAACATGTTTCCTCCGCCGAAACTTGCACCTATAGCTAGGATGGCAAATACTACGGCCAAAACTTTACCGAATCCGCCCATACCTCTATTGGCCAGGCCTTTTCTAAGATATCGCATCGGACCACCTTCTACCACCCCGTCATCGCCAATATCCCGGTATTTAACCCCAAGCGTACACTCAGTGAATTTCGAAGCCATGCTGAATAGGCCAACTAAGATTAACCAGAAAGTGGCGCCAGGCCCTCCAACAGAGATTGCTACTGCCACACCGGCTATATTTCCTAATCCTACCGTTGCGCTTACGGCCGTGGCTAAAGCTTGAAAGTGAGTTACCTCACCTGGAGCATCCTCTTCATCATATTTACCCCGAACTAATTTAATGGAGTGCTTCCATCCCCAGAAGTTCACAAAACCCATGCGGATGGTAAAGAAAATGGCTCCGAAGATTAGCCATATCACAATAAAAGGTATGCTATTAGTACGGGTGTCCCCATTGGGGTGCTTGGCCACCGTTCCGTCTTCTAAAACAACCCGGTTGTCATATAAACCAACCGCGTAGAAAGGATCCCAAAAAATAACCGTTGCAATTCCATCAACCACTGGTTTCATTGTGCCATTTAGGCTTTCCGCGATGGATTCACTAGGGATTTCGAATTCTTGGCTCACAGATTGGCCATTGGCATCATGCACTGTAACCGTATATGTAATGCCTTCTACCAGGCCATTGCTAATACGCGAAAGAGTGTCCGTATTTTGATTGCTCCATTTGTAATGATAAGGTTTTGTTCCTCCGATTAATTCAATTTCTGCCCGGCCATCATTGATTTCCGCACTGGGGTTTTGAATCTCGAATTTTTGAATTTTTAACTCACCTTTTGAAAATGCGGATAAGCTGATGATGCTTAGTAGAAGAACTAATCCTTTGCGCATGGATGCTTTTGTTTTTTTAGAAGCCACAAGTATCGCAAAAAAATGGCAGTCTTTAAAATGAGCCTGGGGATTAAGGACTTGAGATAATCGCTTTTTAAGCGCAGAAAAAGGGCTGGTTCTTGACAAATTGACTTTGCTTGCAGGATGATGAAACCAAGCGAAGGTCGGGCCTTAATTTGTCTATTTGTAATTGCTTTAGTTATTCAAGGCATGGATACCTATTATTGGTCTTTGTTTCCACCTGAGATTAATTATGATTCAGCTCAGGTAGAGGCAATTAAAAAACAATGGCACTTGGATTCTGTAAGGAGGGATAGTATTCAGCGAAGTGCCTTAAGGGTGTTTGATCCCAATAGAGTGGATACAATGTTTCTAAAGCGCCTTGGGCTCAAGACTCGAGCAAGGACGAATTGGCAGGCTTATCTCAAGGCAGGAGGCTGCTTTAAATCTGAAAAAGATCTGGCCAAGATCTATGGGGTGGATAGTTTTTGGTTGGCGAAAATAAAAGCCTATCTAATTTTCCCTCAGGAGGAAAGGCTTGATTTTAGGGCGGTAGAAAGCAAAGAGTATCAGCTTCGGGCCTTTGATCCAAATAAAGCTTCGATGGAGGACTTACTAAACATGGGATTGAGTTTCAGGCAGGCAAAGGGGGTTGAGGTTTATCGCCGCAAGTATCGAGAATTTTCCCAGGCCAAGGATATTTTTAAGGTTTACGCCATAGACTCAGCCTTGGCGGTAAAGCTTTATCCTTACATACACATTGATTTGGATTCGGCTTTTGCCGATGATCTTATCCCGATAGACTTGAATTCGGCCGATTCCTCCAGCCTTTGCAGGGTGCCAGGAATTGGTCCTTATCAAGCCCAAAAGATAATTCGATGGCGTCAACGATTAGGAGGATTTCATAGTGCATCCCAGCTTATTGAATTTGGAATATTGGACTCCCTTGCTTTAGTAGAAATCACTCCTCATGTGCATTGGGGTTTAAATGAGTTAAAACGCATCAATATAAATTATACTGGTTTGGAAGAATTGCGCGCTCACCCTTATATATCTTATTCTTTAGCGCGAAATATCATTGATTTTCGAGAGAGAGTTCGTCTATTTAAAAAGGTGGAAGAGCTGATGAACATTGAATTGGTTGATGCTGTATTATTCAGTAAACTTGCACCCTACTTTGTGGTGTCTGAAACAGACTCCTTAAGGTAGATCACACCTCTTAAAAAAAATATTTATGGAAACTACCGCAGACCAAGTTCTAGGTATAAATTTTCATGTGTCTGAAACTCAGAAAATGATCGCCGAGTCGGTGCGTGATTTTGCCGAGCAACATATTCGTCCCAATATTATGAAGTGGGATGAAAGTCAGGAATTTCCCTTGGAGATCTTTCGTCAATTAGGACAATTGGGATTGATGGGTGTTCTCGTGCCCGAGGAATACGGTGGCTCTGGCTTAGGCTATTTTGAATACGTGACTGCCATTAAGGAGCTGTCCAAGGTTGATCCTTCAATTGGACTAAGCATGGCGGCTCATAATTCGCTATGCACCAATCATATCCTCACCTTTGGTAATGAGGAACAAAAGCGTAAATATCTACCGAAACTGGCTAGTGCCGAGCATATCGGTGCTTGGGGTTTGACTGAAGTTGGAACCGGCAGTGATGCAGGTGGCATGAATACAGTTGCAGTTCGCGATGGCGATGACTGGGTGATTAATGGTTCGAAAAACTTTATCACTCATGCAATTACAGGTGATGTGGCAGTAGTTATAGTTCGTACCGGCGAAAAAGGTGATTCCCATGGAATGTCAACCTTTGTTATTGAGAAAGGTACACCTGGTTTTCGAGGTGGGCGTAAAGAAGATAAATTAGGGATGCGGGCTTCTGAAACAGCCGAACTTATTTTTGAAAATTGTCGTGTTCCTCATAGTAATATGTTAGGGTCAGAGGGAGATGGGTTCATCCAAGCCATGAAAATTTTGGATGGCGGTCGAATTTCGATTGCGGCCTTATCCCTAGGTACAGGCTTGGGTGCTTTAGAGGCGGCGGTAAAGTATTCTAAAGAGCGTGAGCAATTTGGTAAGCCTATCTCTCAATTCCAAGGGGTTAGTTTTAAAATCGCCGATATGGCTACCCAATTGGATGCGGCTGACTTGTTGACCTGGCAGGCCTGTGACTTGAAAAACAAAGGCGAAAAGGTGACCGTGGCTGGCGCTAAAGCTAAAATGTATAGTTCGGAAGTTGCAGTCATGGTTTGTAATGAGGCGGTGCAAATTTTTGGAGGTTATGGCTTTACCAAAGATTTCCCTGTGGAGAAGTTTTACCGCGACGTTAAGCTATGCACCATTGGTGAAGGGACTACCGAGATTCAGAAATTGGTAATTTCTAGAGAATTAATGAAATAAGTCTTGTTAGATTGAATTAATGGCTATATTTGCAGCCCGAAAAAATTAAAAGCGAAGAATGTTAGTTATTTCCGTAAAAGAAGGTGAGTCTATTGACCGCGCGTTAAAACGTTACAAGCGTAAATATGATCGCACCGGGGTAATGAAAGAAATTCGTTCCCGCAAGCAGTTCATTAAGCCCTCTATCGCTCGTCGTAAAGAGGTGTTGAAGGCAGCTTATATTCAGCAATTACGTCAGGAGGAAGAGTAAAGACACTCTTTCCATCGACCATCATATTTCAGCAAGGGTTTGTATATCTTTACATTCCCTTGCTTTTTTATGTTCTACACTCAAGACTTTCTCGATCATCTGCGCTTTCAAAAGCGCTTCTCGGATCATACCCTTAAGGCGTATCAAAAGGATTTAGAAATATTTTCCGAATTCCTGCTTAATAGTTTTGAGGAGTCAGATTTGACTCAGGTTCATCACAATATGCTTCGCGCTTGGGTGGTGGATTTGGTGGAAAAGGATTTAGCCCGTACTTCCATCAAGCGAAAGCTGAGTTCTCTGCGATCCTTTTATAAATATTTGCTGAGGCAGGGGCTGGTCAAGTCAAATCCGGCGGCACAGATCGTGGTGCCTAAACCGCCTCGTAAGCTTTTAAGGGTGGTGCCTGAGGAGGATATGTTGGCTTTATTGTCGATGGAGGTCGATGAGTCCGATTACTGGATGTTTGCCCAATCTTTAATCTTAGATCTATTCTATCAGTGTGGACTGCGCTTAAGTGAGCTTATCGAATTGAGGCTTGGGGATCTTCGCTTAGAAGCTTCTTATATTAAGGTAACTGGTAAGGGTAGTAAGCAGCGGGAGATTCCCCTCTCCAATGAATTGGTCAAATCTTTAAATCGCTTCATCACGGGTCCTCGCTCGAGCTTTCAGGAGCAAAGTCAGGATGGGCAAGTGTTCCTCACGAAAAAGGGGAAAAAGCTATATCCTAAGCTTGTTTACAACTCTGTAAATGCCTATCTTAGTTTAGTCACTGGAATTGACCAGCGCAGCCCCCACGTGCTTCGACATTCATTTGCCAGCCATTTATTAAATCGTGGAGCTGATTTAAATTCTGTGAAGGAGCTTTTAGGGCATTCATCTCTAGCTGCCACGCAAGTTTACACGCATAATTCCATTGACCGCCTGAAACAAATGTATAACCAGGCTCATCCCAGAGCCACAAATTCTAAAGACTTATGAAAGTTACCTTTCAGTCTGTAAACTTCACTTCTGATGTGAAGTTGCGAGATTTCATTCAGCGGAAGTTGGAGAAGCTCGAGTTGTTTAATGATAGCATTATAAGCGGGGAAGTTTTTCTTAAGGTAGTGAACACTTCTTCCAAGGATAATAAAGAAGTAGAAATCAAACTCCATATTCCAGGTCACGAATTAGTTGTTTCTAAGCAAAATAAATCTTTTGAAGCAGCGGCCGATATGGCCACGGAAGCCTTGCGCAGACAGTTAATGAAGCACAAGGATAAGCCTAGAATGGTGCCCTCATAATTTTTTTTTCAGAGCCGCTTGCGGCAATCAAAAAACATCTTACATTTGCAGTCCGTTTTCAGAGCGGACTGTTCTTTTTTATAGAGAAGCTTTAAAAGCCTGTGTAGCTCAGTTGGCCAGAGCAGCTGATTTGTAATCAGCTGGTCGGGGGTTCGAATCCCTCCACAGGCTCAGTTTTTTTTCTGCTTCTTTTTGATTAAAAGAAGTTCTTTAATTATTGAATTGGGGAGATACTCAAGCGGCCAACGAGGACAGACTGTAAATCTGTTGGTTTTACCTTCGCAGGTTCGAATCCTGCTCTCCCCACTAGAAACCATTTTGGATTAGGCGGGAGTAGCTCAGCTGGCTAGAGCATCAGCCTTCCAAGCTGAGGGTCGCGGGTTCGAATCCCGTTTCCCGCTCTAAGACAAAAGGTGTAAACGGCGCAATAGTGCCGTTACACCTTTTTGTGTTTTTAACAGCCGATGTAGCTCAGGGGTAGAGCGTTTCCTTGGTAAGGAAGAGGTCAGGGGTTCAAATCCCCTCATTGGCTCTAAGTGAAAGACCACAGTGGTCTCGCTTATTTTTGATATAACGTTTTAATTTTTAAGACAAAAGAACCATGGCAAAAGAAACTTTTGTTCGTAACAAACCGCACTTAAACATCGGTACAATCGGACACGTTGACCACGGTAAGACCACTTTGACTGCCGCCATTACTAACGTACTGGCTAATGCTGGTTTTTCCGAAAAACGTGACTTTGATTCAATTGACAACGCTCCTGAAGAAAAAGAGCGTGGTATTACTATTAACTCTGCTCACGTAGAGTACGAAACCGAGCACCGTCACTACGCTCACGTTGACTGTCCAGGTCACGCTGACTACGTAAAGAACATGGTAACTGGTGCCGCTCAGATGGACGGAGCTATCTTAGTAGTTGCTGCTACTGATGGTCCTATGCCACAAACTCGTGAGCACATCCTTCTTGGTCGTCAGGTAGGTATTCCTCGTATTGTTGTTTTCCTTAACAAGGTAGACATGGTAGATGACGAAGAATTACTAGAGCTTGTTGAAATGGAAGTACGTGAATTACTTTCTTTCTATGAGTATGATGGTGACGAGACTCCAGTAATTTCTGGTTCAGCTTTGGGTGCATTGAATGATGAGCCTAAGTGGGTTGACACCGTAATGGAATTAATGAACGCTTGTGACACTTGGATTGAAGAGCCAGAGCGTGATAACGAGAAGCCTTTCTTGATGCCTATCGAGGACGTGTTCTCAATTACTGGTCGTGGTACTGTTGCAACTGGTCGTATCGAGACTGGTGTTGCTAACACTGGTGATCCTGTAGACATTATCGGTTTCGGTGATGAGAAATTAACTTCTACCATTACTGGGGTAGAGATGTTCCGTAAGATCCTTGATCGCGGAGAGGCTGGTGATAACGTAGGTATCCTTCTACGTGGTATCGAGAAAAAAGATATCCGTCGTGGTATGGTAATCTGTAAGCCAGGTTCAATTACTCCTCACGTGAAGTTCAAAGCTGAGGTGTATATCTTGAAGAAAGAAGAAGGTGGTCGTCACACTCCTTTCCACAACAACTACCGTCCTCAGTTCTACTTACGTACAACTGACGTAACCGGAGAAATTATGTTACCAGAAGGAACTGAAATGGTTATGCCTGGTGATAACTTGACTATCCACGTAAACTTGATCGCTCCTGTAGCAATCAACAAAGGTCTACGTTTCGCTATCCGTGAAGGTGGTCGTACCGTAGGTGCTGGTCAGGTAACTGAGATCATCGAGTAAGTACTCGCTGAGATATAATTATTGAGTAAAAGGTGTCCCGATTTTTTCGGGATACCTTTCTCACTAAATACGGGCATAGTTCAATGGTAGAATAGCGGTCTCCAAAACCGTTGATCAGGGTTCGAATCCTTGTGCCCGTGCAAAGACTAAAGGAATGAGTAAAGTTAAATCTTACTTCCAAGACTCTTACGAGGAATTGGTAAACAAAACCAGCTGGCCATCTTGGTCTGAGCTGCAAAGAACCTCTGTACTCGTAGCAGTTGCTTCAGTAATTATCGCTTTGGTGATTGCAGGAATGGATAGAGGTATTAGCGCTATTCTATCTGTTATTTACGAAGCTTTCTAAGGAATCTTCTATGAGTGATAGTGGAAAAAAGTGGTTTGTAGTTCGCGCGATTTCAGGACAAGAGAATAAGATTAAATCTTATATCGAAAATGAAATTGAATATGCGGGTTTACAAGATTATTTGGGGCAGATTTTAGTGCCTACTGAAAAGGTATTTCAGATAAGAAACGGAAAGAAAATAAGCAAAGAGCGTAATTACTTTCCGGGATATATAATGGTAGAAGCTAACCTTGGCGGTGAAATAGTTCACACTATCAAGAACGTACAAGGGGTAATTGGCTTCCTGGGTGAAACTAAAGGTGGGGATCCGGTTCCTTTGCGTCAGAGTGAGGTGAACCGGATGTTAGGAAAGGTTGATGAACTTTCAGAAACGGAAGAGAAAATCAATATTCCTTACATCGTTGGTGAAACCGTTAAAGTTATTGATGGTCCATTTAATGGATTTAATGGCACCATTGAAAAGGTGTTTGAAGACAAGCGAAAATTGGAAGTTATGGTTAAGATTTTTGGCCGTAAGACCCCATTGGAATTGTCTTACATGCAGGTAGAAAAAGAGAGTTAAAAAAAATTGTGAGCTCAAAATAGGGTTTCGACCCAGTGGGACGCTTCCAGCCCACACATTTTGATTATTAAAGATAAATAGAACAATGGCTAAAGAAGTAAGTGCACTTATTAAACTCCAGGTTCGTGGGGGTGCTGCAAATCCTTCTCCTCCTGTTGGCCCCGCACTTGGTGCGAAAGGGGTAAACATTATGGAGTTCTGTAAGCAGTTCAATGCGCGTACACAGGACAAGCAGGGTAAGGTTCTTCCGGTAATTATTACCGTTTACTCCGACAAGTCTTTTGACTTTGTAATTAAGACCCCACCCGCCGCCGTGCAATTAATGGAGGCAGCAAAAATTAAGAAAGGTTCGCCACAATCTAATCTACAGAAGGTAGGTAAAGTTTCTTGGGATCAGGTACGTGCTATCGCTGAGGACAAAATGGCTGATTTGAACGCTTTTACTATCGAATCTGCTATGAGCATGGTTGCTGGTACAGCGCGCAGTATGGGTTTAACAGTAACTGGGCCTAAGCCTTTCTAAAGCGATTCAATTAAGATGGCAACAGTAAGTAAGAAACGCAAAGTGGCATTAGAGAAATTCGACCGTAAGAAGACTTATTCTTTGGACGAAGCTAGTGCGATTGTAAAGGAAATTTCTACTACCAAGTTTGATTCCTCTGTGGACCTAGCGGTTCGTTTGGGAGTTGATCCTCGTAAAGCGAATCAAATGGTTCGTGGAGTAGTTACTCTTCCTCATGGAACTGGTAAAGAGGTAACTGTATTAGCATTAGTAACTCCTGACAAGGAAGCTGAAGCAAAAGAAGCAGGAGCTGATTACGCTGGTTTAGATGAGTTCATCGACAAAATCAAAGGTGGATGGACCGACGTGGACGTGATTATCACCATGCCTAGTGTTATGGGTAAAATTGGTCCTTTGGGTCGTATTTTAGGTCCTCGTGGCCTAATGCCTAACCCTAAAACTGGAACCGTTACTATGGATGTAGCAAAAGCAGTTAAGGAAGTTAAAGGCGGTAAAATCGACTTCAAAGTAGATCGTTACGGTATCATTCACGCTTCCGTTGGTAAAGCCTCTTTCGAAGCTGATAAGATCAAGGAGAATGCAGAGGAGTTAATCAAAACTCTGGTTCGCATGAAGCCAACTGCCTCTAAAGGTACTTACGTTAAGAGCATTACTCTTAGCAGTACTATGAGCCCTGGTATCTCTGTTGATGCAAAGTCAGTTTCCTAATCCAATTATTTGAGAAATGACTCGCGAAGAAAAGAATAAAGAAATCGAAGTACTAAAGGAGCGTTTAGAAAACGCCAACGTACTTTATGTGACTGATATCGAAGGTTTAAACGCTGAGCAAACCAGTACCTTACGTCGTACTTGTTACAAAGCGGGTATCAGCCTAAACGTAGTTAAGAACACCTTGCTTAAGAAAGCGATGGAGCAAAGCTCTAAAGATTTCGAAGCATTGTACCCTACCCTAAAAGGTTCTACCAGCATCATGATGGCGGAAGCAGGTAATGCACCTGCCCGTATGATCAAGGATCTGCGTAAAAAGAAACTGGAAAAACCAGTTTTAAAAGGAGCCTACATTGAAGAAGCGATCTTCATCGGAGATGACCAATTAGAAGTTCTAACCTCTCTTAAGAGCAAGGAAGAATTGGTGGCCGACATTATCGCTCTACTGCAATCTCCTGCCAAGAATGTTATCAGCGGCCTGAATGGTGCCGGTGGCAAATTGGCTGGTCTATTAAAGACCTTAGAGGAGCGCGCAGCTTAATGAGTACGCACTCAGCTTCCATATATTAAGTGTTGTAATTAATTATTTTTTTTAAAGATTCTAAAAATGGCAGACATCAAAGAATTAGGAGATCAGTTAGTAAATCTTACTGTGAAAGAGGTAAGCGAATTAGCTGACTACCTTAAAGAAGAATACGGTATTGAGCCTGCTGCTGCAGCTGTTGCTGTTGCTGGTCCCGCTGCTGGCGGTGGCGAAGACGGTGGTGGTGAAGAGCAAACCGAATTCGACGTGATCTTGAAAGCCGCTGGTGGTTCTAAATTAGCCGTTGTAAAATTGGTTAAAGAACTTACTGGATTAGGTCTTAAAGATGCTAAAGCTCTTGTAGACGAAGCTCCAAAACCTTTGAAAGAAGGTGTAGCTAAGGATGAGGCTGAAGCTCTTAAGACCCAGCTAGAAGAAGCTGGTGCTGAGGTAGAGATCAAGTAAGCATCCCATAGCCCCCGAGGCTAAGTTATTAAGGTTAAGGTCTTTGGGTAAGCCCCAATAGACCTTAACCCTTTTGTGTTTGTATAATTTATTTCTCCGCATTTTGAGTAACCCGGTATCCGCAAAAGGAATGGAAAGAGTCAATTTTGCATCCATTAAAAATCAGTTTGAGTATCCTGATTTTCTAGCGATTCAAATCCAATCATTTAAGGATTTCTTTCAGTTAGAGACTAAGGCATCAGACCGAGCAGACGAAGGTTTATTCCGAACCTTCTCAGAAAATTTTCCGATTACGGATTCACGTAATCAATTCGTTTTGGAGTTCATCGATTATTTTATCGATCCTCCACGCTACTCCGAAGAGGAGTGCATCGAGCGTGGCTTAACATTTAGTGTGCCACTGAAAGCTCGTCTTAAACTTTATTGTACCGATCCGGAGCACGAAGACTTTGAGACTATCGTGCAGGACGTTTATTTGGGAACTATCCCTTATATGACCCCTCGAGGTACCTTTGTGGTAAATGGAGCAGAAAGGGTAATTGTATCGCAATTACACCGATCTCCAGGAGTATTCTTCGGTCAGAGCTACCACGCCAATGGAACCAAGCTTTATTCAGCTCGGGTAATTCCATTCAAAGGATCCTGGATTGAATTTGCTACCGACATTAACTCGGTGATGTACGCGTACATCGACCGGAAGAAAAAGTTACCTCTAACTACCTTACTTCGTGCCATTGGTTACGAAAGGGACAAAGATATCCTTGAGATCTTCGATTTAGCAGAAGAAGTTAAGGTAACCAAAACGGGTCTTAAGAAAGTAACCGGCCGTAAGCTTGCGGCTCGTGTGCTCAAGACTTGGATTGAGGACTTCGTAGACGAGGATACTGGTGAAGTAGTATCTATCGAACGTAATGAAGTGGTTCTCGATCGCGATACCATCCTAGAAAAAGAGCATATGGAGGAAATCCTTGATGCCGATGTGCAAACAATTCTATTGCACAAAGAGGATATCGAGGCATCTGAATATGCGATTATTCATAATACCCTACAGAAAGATCCTACCAACTCTGAAAAAGAAGCGGTAGAGCACATCTATCGTCAGCTGCGGAATGCGGAGCCGCCAGACGAGGAGACTGCACGCGGTATCATCGATAAATTATTCTTCTCTGAGCAACGTTACAGCTTAGGTGAAGTGGGTCGTTACCGTATCAACAAGAAATTAGGTCTTGAAATTGAAAGTGATGTTCAGGTTCTTACCAAAGAAGATATCCTAAGCATCGTTAAATATCTGATCGAACTAATCAACTCTAAAGCAGAGATTGATGATATCGATCACTTGAGTAACCGTCGGGTACGGACCGTAGGTGAGCAAATGTCCAACCAGTTTGGAGTAGGTTTAGCTCGGATGGCTCGTACCATTAAAGAACGGATGAACGTTCGTGACAATGAGGTATTTACCCCAATTGATTTGATTAACGCGAAAACTCTGTCTTCCGTAATCAACTCTTTCTTCGGTACCAACCAGTTGTCTCAGTTCATGGATCAAACGAACCCATTGGCGGAGGTAACTCACAAACGTCGTTTATCTGCCCTAGGACCTGGTGGTCTGTCTCGTGAGCGTGCCGGTTTTGAGGTGCGTGACGTACACTATACCCACTATGGTCGTCTTTGTCCTATCGAAACACCTGAAGGACCAAACATTGGTTTGATTTCTTCCATGTCGGTTTACGCCAAGGTGAATAAAATGGGATTCTTGGAAACTCCATACCGCGAGGTAGAGGAGGGGCGAATCGACTTTGGTAAAGATCCAGTGTATTTATCAGCGGAGGAGGAAGAGCAAAAAGTAATTGCTCAAGCTAATGCCCCAGTAGAAGATAATGGTGAGTTTGTAAATGATAGAGTAAAAGTTCGCGATGAAGCTGATTATCCATTAGTAGAGCCGGAAAAGGTGGACTATATGGACGTTGCGCCTAATCAGATTGCCTCTATCTCAGCATCTATGATTCCTTTCTTGGAGCATGATGATGCAAACCGTGCCTTGATGGGATCTAACATGATGCGTCAGGCGGTACCTTTATTACGTCCTGAAGCACCTATCGTAGGTACCGGTCTTGAAAAACGTGTTGCCCGCGATAGTCGTGTTTTAGTGAACGCCGAAGGCGATGGTGTGGTTGAGTACGTTGATGCTCAAAAAATCACCATCAAGTACGACCGTACAGATGAGGAGCGTTTAGTGAGCTTCGAAGACGATTCCAAGACTTACAACTTGGTGAAGTTCCGGAAGACTAACCAAAGTACTTGTATCAACATTAAGCCTATCGTAGTGAAAGGCGAACGTGTAAGTGCTGGTCAGGTTCTTTGTGAGGGTTATGCAACTGAGGATGGCGAGCTTGCTCTAGGTCGTAACATGTTGGTAGCCTTCATGCCTTGGAAAGGTTATAACTTTGAGGATGCGATTGTGATCTCTGAGCGCGTGGCTCGTGATGATATCTTCACCTCTTTACATATCGATGAGTATACCCTAGATGTACGTGATACTAAACTGGGTGTCGAAGAATTAACCGCGGATATTCCTAACGTAAGTGAGGAAGCCACCAAGGATCTTGATGAGAACGGATTAATCCGCATCGGAGCCGAGGTTAAACCCGGTGATATCTTAATCGGTAAGATTACTCCTAAAGGAGAATCTGATCCCACGCCTGAAGAGAAATTATTACGTGCCATCTTTGGTGACAAGGCTGGTGATGTAAAGGATGCTTCCTTGAAAGCGTCTCCTTCTTTGAATGGTGTGGTAATTAATAAGAAGTTATTCGCCCTTGCTCGTAAGGACAAGAAGACTCGTCTTCAAGACAAGGAGGAAATCGAAAAACTGGATCAAGAATTCAACATGCAAGTTGAAGTTCTACGCCAGAACTTCCTAGAGAAATTATCCATCTTGGTTGCAGGTAAAACTAGCCAAGGTGTAGAAAATGACCTTAATGAGGTTGTGATTCCTAAAGGAACCAAGTTCACCCAAAAAATTCTTAACAGTTTAGATGACTATACCCGTATTACTGGCGGTGTATGGACTACCGATGCTGAGAAGAATGATTTGATTGCAACTTTATTGCACAACTTCAAAATTAAGTATAACGATTACTTAGGTGCCTACAAGCGTCAGAAATTCACCATCAGTGTGGGTGATGAATTGCCTTCTGGAATCGTGAAAATGGCCAAAGTTTATATTGCCAAGAAGCGTAAGCTTAAAGTGGGTGATAAAATGGCGGGTCGTCACGGTAACAAGGGTATTGTAGCCCGTATCGTTCGTCAAGAAGATATGCCATTCCTTGAGGATGGAACTCCAGTAGATATCGTACTTAACCCATTGGGTGTACCTTCTCGGATGAATATTGGTCAGATTTATGAGACCGTATTAGGTTGGGCAGGTAAGCGCCTAGGGCGGAAGTTCGCAACACCTATCTTCGATGGAGCTAGCCTTGATGAAATCAATGAATTTACTGATGAAGCAGGTGTTCCGCGCTTCGGTCATACCCACCTTTATGATGGGGGTACCGGTGAGCGTTTCCACCAGGCGGCTACAGTAGGTGTGATTTACATGATTAAGCTAGGTCACATGATTGATGATAAGATGCACGCGCGTTCTATTGGACCTTACTCTCTTATTACGCAACAACCATTGGGTGGTAAAGCTCAATTTGGAGGTCAGCGTTTTGGTGAGATGGAAGTATGGGCACTAGAAGCATTTGGTGCCTCTAACATCTTACGTGAGATTCTAACCGTTAAGTCGGATGATGTAATCGGTCGTGCTAAGACTTATGAAACCATCGTACGTGGTGATTCAATGCCTGAACCTGGAATTCCAGAGTCCTTCAATGTATTGTTACACGAACTGAATGGATTGGGTCTTAAAGTAACCCTCGATTAATTAGTAAGAATTTAATTCCTGAAAGATGTCATTGAGGAAAAACGATAAAAGCACCTTTAACTCCAGTTTCAAGAGTATCACCATTAGCTTGGCTTCTCCTGAATTTTTATTGGAGCGCTCATTTGGCGAGGTGTTAAAACCAGAAACAATTAACTATCGTACCCATAAGCCGGAGCGCGATGGTCTATTCTGTGAGCGGATCTTTGGACCCGTTAAGGATTACGAATGTGCTTGTGGTAAGTACAAGCGTATCCGATATAAAGGTATCGTCTGCGACCGATGCGGAGTAGAGGTTACGGAAAAGAAAGTTCGTCGTGAGCGCGTAGGACACATCAACTTGGTGGTTCCCGTAGCGCACATCTGGTACTTCAAATCATTGCCTAACAAAATTGGATACCTATTAGGTCTTCCTACTAAGAAGTTAGAAATGATTATTTACTACGAACGCTACGTAGTAATTCAGGCAGGTAATGCTACTAAGGAAGATGGCACTCCTATGCAGTATATGGAATTCCTAACAGAAGAGGAATACCTTGATGCTCTAGAACGCCTTCCAGTTGAGAACCAATATTTAGAGGACACTGATCCAAATAAGTTCATCGCGAAAATGGGTGGTGAAGCTTTAATCGACTTGTTAAGTCGTTTGGATTTGGATTCTCTATCGTATCAATTACGTGATAAAGCTAACAACGAAACTTCACAGCAGCGTAAGCAAGAGGCCTTAAAGCGTCTGGTAGTTGTGGAGGCTTTCCGCGATGCAAACAGCCGTATTGAGAACCGTCCCGAGTGGATGATTGTTAAAGTGGTGCCTGTAATTCCACCAGAATTACGTCCATTAGTGCCATTAGATGGTGGCCGTTTTGCCACTTCTGACCTCAATGATCTTTACCGTCGTGTTATTATTCGTAACAACCGTCTGAAGCGATTGATGGAAATCAAAGCTCCAGAGGTAATCTTGCGAAATGAAAAGCGGATGTTGCAGGAAGCGGTAGATTCGCTCTTTGACAATACCCGTAAGGCGTCAGCGGTAAAAACTGATAATAACCGAGCGCTTAAATCACTTTCAGACTCCCTTAAAGGTAAGCAAGGACGTTTCCGTCAAAACCTTTTAGGAAAACGTGTGGATTATTCTGCTCGTTCGGTGATTGTGGTTGGACCGGAAATGAAATTACACGAATGTGGTCTTCCTAAGGATATGGCCGCAGAACTGTATAAGCCATTTATCGTTCGGAAGTTAATCGAGCGTGGCATTGTTAAGACTGTGAAGTCTGCCAAAAAGATTATCGACAAGCGCGAGCCGGTTGTATGGGATATCTTGGAGAATGTGATGAAAGGACATCCGGTATTATTAAACCGTGCTCCTACTCTTCACCGTTTGGGTATCCAAGCCTTCCAACCTAAGATGATCGAAGGTAAAGCGATCCAACTTCACCCATTAGCATGTACCGCATTTAATGCGGATTTTGATGGTGACCAGATGGCAGTGCATTTACCATTAGGTTCGGCGGCTGTTTTGGAAGCGCAAATGTTAATGTTGGCTTCCCACAATATTCTGAACCCAGCTAACGGTTCTCCTATTACCGTGCCATCTCAGGATATGGTATTAGGTCTGTATTACATGACCAAAATGCGGGTGAGCGACAAAACTCTTCAGGTGAAGGGTGAGGGCCTTACTTTCTACTCGGCTGAAGAGGCGGAAATCGCCTATAACGAAGGTAAAGTAGAGCTTAATGCGAAAGTAAAAGTTCGTGCTCGCGTTGAAGAGAATGGTGAGCTTGTTCACAAGGTAATCGAAACTTCTTTCGGACGAATCTTATTCAATAAGGTGGTGCCCGAAACGGTAGGGTATATCAATGAGGTACTTACCAAGAAAGCCTTGCGTGGAATTATCTCCGATATTCTTAAAGCTACTGATGTTCCTACCACAGCGGACTTCTTAGATAATATCAAGCAATTAGGGTTTATGACCGCCTTCCGTGGAGGTCTATCTTTCTCTCTTGGTGATATTATTATTCCACAGGAAAAGGATGAGTTAATCGGTAGTGCAGAATCCCAAATTGAAGAGATCCTCGGATCTTATAATATGGGTCTTATTACCAATAACGAACGTTACAATCAGGTTATTGACGTTTGGACAAATACCAATGCACGCCTTACCGAGCGTGCCATGCACTATTTGTCTTCCGACCGTCAAGGTTTTAACCCGATTTATATGATGCTTGACTCCGGTGCACGGGGTTCTAAGGAACAGATCCGTCAGCTTTCTGGTATGCGTGGTTTGATGGCCAAGCCTCAGAAATCTGGATCTTCAGGTGGTGAGATTATCGAGAACCCGATTATCGCGAACTTTAAAGAAGGTCTTTCGATTCTTGAGTACTTTATCTCTACTCACGGTGCTCGTAAGGGTCTTGCAGATACCGCTCTTAAAACTGCGGATGCAGGTTACCTAACCCGTCGTTTAGTGGATGTTGCTCAGGATGTCATTATTACTGAGGATGACTGTGAAACATTACGTGGTTTAGAGGTTACGGCCCTTAAGAAAAATGAAGAGGTAGTTGAACCACTTTATGACCGTATCATTGGACGGACTTCACTTCATGATGTAATTGATCCAATTACCAACGAGGTATACGTTAGCTCGGGTGAAATGATCAAAGAGGACGAAGCTCGCAAGATTGAGGATTCTCCGATTCAAATGGTAGAAGTACGTTCTGCTCTTACTTGTGAGAGTAAGCGTGGTATCTGTGCTAAGTGTTACGGACGTAACCTTGCCACTGGCAAGAAGGTACAAATGGGTGAGGCCGTTGGTGTAATTGCCGCACAGTCCATTGGTGAGCCTGGAACTCAGCTTACCTTACGTACCTTCCACGTAGGTGGTACTGCGGGTAACGTATCTGAAGAGTCCACTATCTCTGCCAAGTTTGATGGTCAAGTTGTATTGGAAGATGTTCGTACCGTTAAAGGTGAGGACAATGAAGGAAACCCGGTAGAGATTGTAATCGGTCGTACTGGTGAATTCCGTTTAGTAGATTCCAAAACAGGTATCAACTTAATGACCAATAACGTGCCTTATGGTTCCTTCCTTTATAAAAAGGATGGGGACAAATTGAAAAAAGGTGATGTAGTTTGTCAGTGGGATCCATTTAATGCCGTGATAATTTCTGAGATGACGGGTTACATTAAGTTCTCTGATATCGAGCAAGGTTTAACTTACCGGGTGGAGATTGACGAGCAAACTGGATTCATGGAGAAGGTAATCTCTGAGACTCGTAATAAGAAATTGATTCCTACCATTGCTATTGTAGATAAAGATGGTCAGGAGTTGAAACATTATACTCTTCCGGTTGGATCGCATATCATTGTTGAAGATGGTGCGGAGATAAAATCCGGTAAGACATTAGTTAAGATTCCTCGTAAATCTGCGAAAGCAGGTGATATTACCGGTGGTCTTCCTCGTGTAACGGAATTGTTCGAAGCACGTAACCCATCGAATCCAGCGGTAGTTTCCGAAATTGACGGGGTGGTTTCTTACGGTAAAATCAAGCGTGGTAACCGCGAGATTATTGTAGAAAGCCGCACCGGTGAATTGAAGAAGTACCTTATTAATCTAAGTAAGCAAATCCTGGTTCAAGAAAACGATTTTGTACGTGCGGGTATGCCTTTATCTGAAGGAGCGATTACTCCGGCAGATATCTTGGCCATCTCTGGACCAAATCGTGTACAGGAATATTTAGTAAATGAGATTCAAGAGGTATATCGTTTACAGGGTGTGAAAATTAATGATAAGCACTTTGAGACTATCGTACGCCAGATGATGCGTAAAGTTGAGATTCAAGATCCAGGTGATACTCTATTCTTAGAGCGTAGCTTGGTTCATAAAAACGACTTTATTGAGCAGAATGACTGGATCTTCGATAAGAAGGTAGTTGTGGATGGTGGTGAGTCTGAAACCTTACAAGCAGGTCAGATTATCTCAGCCCGTCGCTTACGCGATGAAAATTCCTTACTACGCCGTGCCGATAAGCAATTGGTAGAAGCACGTGATGCAAATCCTGCAACGGCCAAACCAATTCTTCAGGGTATTACTCGAGCCTCTCTACAGACTAAGAGCTTTATCTCGGCGGCTTCCTTCCAGGAAACCACTAAGGTACTGAACGAAGCTGCGGTTAATGGTAAGCGTGATTACTTAGAAGGCCTGAAAGAAAATGTGATCGTAGGTCATAAGATTCCTGCCGGTACCGGTATGAAAGATTACGAGCGCATTATCGTTGGTTCAAAAGAAGAGTACGAGAAACTTAAGTCTATCCAAGACTTGAGCGTAGAAGAAGAAAGAGTGTAAACCATGGCTGAGGAAGTAAATAAAAACCTTGGTATGCCTGGATCTGGTCCGGAAGGGCAGATTAACGTTGAGTTATCCGAAGAGATCGCAGAAGGGGAATATTCCAATTTGGCGATTATCAATCATTCGCCAAGCGAATTTGTGGTTGACTTTATTCGGGTAATGCCCGGTGTACCAAAGGCTAAGGTGAAGTCAAGAATTGTGTTAACACCCCAACATGCTAAGCGCCTGCTTAGAGCCTTGGGAGACAATGTGGCACGATATGAATCACAACACGGAGAAATTCGCGATGTGGAATCCGGACCGAGCTTTCCTCTAAATTTTGGAGGTCCTCAAGGCCAAGCTTAGGTTTATATCTTAATAGAAATAATAAACCCCGACCAATACGGTCGGGGTTTTTGTTTTTAAAAGAGGGAATTTTCAGCTTAGCTTTAGGCTAATCGGAATGATTAACTGCATACGCACACTTTTACCTTCTTTAGTGGCCGCTTTTTCGAATTTGGGTAAGCTGGCAATTAAGGCTTTGGCTTGAGTTTCCGCCTGTTCTTTAGCAACCTCTTGCACTTCGGAGCTAGTCTCTAGACTTTTCTTGATTTTAACGTCACCAACACTACCGTCTTTTTCAATTACAAAAGCAACGAAGATGGTACCCTCTAAGCCCTCTTGTTCGGCTAATTCTGGATACTTGAAGTTATCCCCGATATGTTTGGAAATACTGCCAAAAACACAGGCTTTGCGTTCTTCTGCACTAGACTCGGTAGAACAACCGACTGCTACCGGAAGCTCATCGATATCCTGCATGGTTAAGCTACGTTCTTCACTTTCAACGCCAACCACGGTAATTGGAGTCTCATTTTTATTGCAGGCAAAAACAATCATTGCCAAGCTTAAAGGAATAAGCACGCCATAGAGTGCTTTGCGCCAAGGGCGACTTTGATGGGCATACATCATGGTAATTCGAGATTTAATTAAGGATGAATTAAAAAATGGACTGGGAGCCAAAGCGGTTTCCGGAAATTGAAGATCGGCCCCCAAGGTGCTGCGAAGCAGCGTCTGCGCATAGTCTTCAATATTATTATGTTCTAATACTTGAGCATCGACCTCAAATTCGTGGACCTGTCTCAATTCTTTAGAAAAGGCATGAATGAAAGGATCAAACCAAACGATGGTCGTTAAGGCACGGTAGTATAGGCGGTCCCATACGTGACCCAAGGTCTTGTGCTTTATTTCGTGTTCAATAATTAAGGAAAGGTCTTTGGAGTCTTTTAAGTCCGTTGGAATGAAAATGTAAGATCCAAAGCAGAAGGGGTTCTTGATGATCGAACTCCAATAGATTTTATGGGACTGGTATTCTCTAGTTTCTGCCTGAACCAGAACTTGATAAAAGCGGTACAAACCAAACAGAAAGTAGGCCAACGAAATTATAAGCCCAATGCTATAAATGAGGGTCCAAGTAGGCGGAACCTGCGACGCACGCGCGCTGGCAAGGCTAATGGACTGTCCTTCAATCATCACTTCGGGTAATTGCCAAACCGGTAGGTCAGAATTGGCCAAATTGAAGCTAAACTGAGGGGCAATTAAGGCAATGCCCATTGCTAGCGGGGGCATTAATAGCAGCGCTCGGCGGTTAAGTCGATGAAAACTCAAACGGGCGAAGCTAATCCGGTAGAGGGAGTAGAAGAGCGCGCTGAATATCAAATAATAGATGAGACTAAGAATCATGACTTCTTCTTATTTTTTTCGATGATCTGAAGAATATCATTCAGCTCCTTGGTGTCTAGGTCTTCCTTTTCGACAAAGAAGCTCACCAATCTCGAAAGGCTCCCTCCGAAATACGAACGAACTACCTTGTTGAGAGAAAACTCTTGGTACTCACTTTTACTGATAATTGGGAAATACTCATAACCACGACCTTTGGGACGGTGGTCAACAAAAGCCTTTTGCTCTAAGATTCGCACGATAGTTGAAACCGTATTGACCGCAGGCTTGGGCTCCTTCATGTGCTGAAGAATTTCCTTTACGGTGGCTACTTCGAGTTCCCACAGATAATGCATGATCTCTTCTTCCGCTTTGGTTAACTCTTTTAGACTCATTGATTATTCTTTGCGACAAATAAACTAAATATTTAGTTAAAACTAAAAGATTAGTTGAATAAATTTCACTTTTGCCACCGGGATGCTAAGGGAAGGCCCGGAGGATGGAAGACATAGCGGGGCCCCGGAGCCGATTGGCCCTGGGAGATGGAAGCCGAGGATTTGTACTGAACATCCCAAATAGTGGCCCCAAAAAAAAGCTGAGAAATTAAAAAGGATCACTGATTATGGGGGGAGGAATCCATTTAAAGTGGCTAGTTTTGAAGGGTAAAAATGTAAGTATGGCGGATCGTCCCTTGATTTTAGTTTGTAATGATGATGGTATTAATGCCCCAGGGATTCGGAGTTTAATATCCGTAATGCGCGACCTAGGCGATGTGGTGGTGGTCGCTCCTGATAGTCCTCAGAGTGGGATGGGTCATGCCATCACGATTACCGGAATTCTGAGGTGTGATAAGGTCACCATAGACGATGGACCGCAGGTCGAATACAGTTGCAGTGGTACCCCAGTTGATTGTATTAAGTTGGCGGTAAATGTGGTCTTAGATCGAAAGCCAGATTTGGTGGTTAGCGGTATTAATCACGGCAGCAATGCCTCTATAAATGTGATATACAGCGGCACCATGTCGGCGGCGATGGAAGGTTGCCTAGAGGGAATTCCTTCGATAGGCTTTTCCCTTTGTGATTTTGCATGGGATGCCAACTTTGAGCCTGCCTTACCGTATATAAAGAAGATTGCGGCGAAAGTTTTACAGGAGGGATTACCTCGTGATATCGTCTTAAATGTGAACATTCCCAAGTTTACTGGGGAAGATTATAAAGGCATTAAAATGACGCGTCAATGTCGCGGAAATTGGGAGGAAGAATTTGATGCTCGCAAAGATCCTCGAGGACGGAATTACTTTTGGCTGACCGGTCAATTTGTGAATTACGATACTGGAGTAGATCACGACGAGCAGGCCTTGGCGGACTATTACATTAGCGTAGTTCCGGTGCAAAGTGATCTCACGGCTCATCAACATTTACAGACTTTAAGGGATTGGAGCCTCTAATAATCTTCAGGGACTGCACGTTATTTGAATATGAAAATCAACCGATCTAGCGTCCTAGGATTGATATTGGGCTTTATCCTGCCGGCCCTGGCTTTGTATCTCATCAGTACATTTAGACCTGAGTTAGCGGCCATTCAACGCTTTGAAGCAGGTGAGATCCGACACCTCAATATGCAGATTATGACGGTGGCCATGCTCCCTAATGTGGCAGTCTTCTTTTTAGCAATGCAGCGGGAAAATGAATCACTTGGTCGGGGATTAATTATCTCCACCCTCCTCTTGCTGGTGGCCGTATTTATCTACAGATTCCTGTTGTAAAGTTTTTTCTGAGCGGGCTAGAATCTAAATTCTCTGACTTAATTTTAGGCGAAATACACTCTACTTGAAGTATTATATAATTGCCGGAGAAGCAAGTGGTGACTTGCACGGCAGTAATTTGATTCACGCCCTTAAAGCCTTAGATTCTGAAGCGCAGATTCGCGCTTGGGGAGGTGATTTAATGCAGTCGGCTGGCGCGGAACTGGTGAAGCATTATCGCGACTTAGCCTTTATGGGCTTCATAGAGGTGGTATTGAATTTACGCACCATCATGGCTAACCTTCGATTTTGTAAGGAGGATGTCAAAAAATTTAGTCCGGACGTTCTTGTCTTGATTGACTATCCAGGCTTCAACATGCGGATTGCGGAGTACGCCCGGCAAGAGGGCATTAAGGTCGTTTACTACATTTCTCCACAGATTTGGGCTTGGAAAGAGAATAGGGTCCATAAGCTCAAAAGGGATGTAGGTAAGATGTTAACCATTTTACCTTTCGAAAAGGATTTTTATGCCAGTCACGGCATGACCGTTGAATTTGTTGGGCACCCCTTGTTGGATGCCATAAAGGATCGCCCGGACTTTTCCAAAGAAGAACGTCTCAAGGATTTAGGACTTGATGCAGACAAAAAATTAATCGCCCTTCTACCGGGTAGTCGGAAGCAGGAAATAAGCGCCATGCTTCCCCTAATGATTCAGGCGGTTGAATCCTTGGGTTTAAATTGGGTGATTGCCGGCGCTCCCAGTCAGGATCGGTCCTTTTATGAGGAAGTGAGTGGCCGTAGTGATTTGCCCTTAATTAGTGGTCGGACGTACGACATATTGGAAGTTGCTGATGCCGCTCTTGTTACCTCTGGGACCGCTACTTTGGAGACGGCATTATTTGAGGTGCCTGAAGTAGTGTGTTATAAAGGTTCCTCAATTAGCTATCAAATTGCCAAGCGATTGGTGAAGATTAAATATATCTCTTTGGTAAACTTAGTAATGGACCAGGAGGTGGTGAAGGAGCTTATTCAGGTAGATTTCGAAATAAACCGTCTTAAGTCAGCTTTGGAAGCTTGTTTGGCAGCGGAGACAAGAGCGGAAATGATGAAGGAGTATGTGGAATTAAAGGCACGTTTAGGCGGGCCGGGTGCATCGAAGCGCGCCGCTGAGGAAGTGTATAACTATGTTCAGGTTTAGGGGATTTGTTATTTCATTTTTGATTTTACTGAGCCTAGTTATTAAGGCTCGGGAGGTAGATGTGCGCCTGTACTCAGATCAAAAGGTAGTACGTTTTTTGGTAACCCCCGATAGCGCCAACTTTTTGCTATTAGCTCTTGATAAACAAGGAGAAGTCTTAGATACGGTTTATGATATCTACCAAAAGGATCCGAATAAAACTTATGTTATTGGATATTTTAAAGGTAGGCTAGAATTAAAGCTTGGGGATGAAAAATTGGGTGAGTTCCATGGTCTGCAATTCAGCTCAAAGGATAGCCTTCATCAATTCCGAATTACGGCAAATCGCAAGAATAGGGCTTATTACGGAGATGTTCGAGTTAGGCCTAGATCCGGGCAATTACAAATTGTGAACCGCGTGGACCTGGAACATTACGTTGCGGGTGTAGTAGAGAGCGAAGCCGGGCATGTGCAAGAATTAGAATTTTATAAAGCCCAAGCAGTATTAGCGCGGACTTTTGCCATCCGAAATCTTGGTAAGCATCTTTCGGAGGGATATAATCTGAAAGATGATGTGAGTTCTCAGGTGTACCATTCCAAGGCTCATTACACTAATAAAGATTTGATTTTAGCGGCGGTGGCGGCTACCCGCGACACTATACTGGTTACTTTGGATTGTGATCCCGTGCTTGGCGTTTTTCATGCAAACAGTGGTGGCCTAACGGTAAATTCGGAGGATGTGTGGTTGCAAGCAGTACCTGAGCTCAAAGCACAGGTCGATTCCTTTAGTATTGGGGTAGGCTCATATGCCTGGGAGAAGAGAATTTCGGCCGATCGGTTTTTTGGATACTTCAGCCGAATGTTTGGGGTGAAGAACGATGAAGAGCTGCAAAAAGCAGTTCTGAATTTTAGTCATGACCCCCGTGAAAGTCATTTTCGCTATCAAGGTAAAAGCCTCAAGCTAACGAGAGTGAGGCAGGATTTTCGATTACGCTCCACCTTTTTCACGGTTGACTTGGAGGGCGAGGAAGTCGTGCTGCACGGTCGCGGTTTTGGTCATGGGGTAGGACTGTCTCAGGATGGCGCTATCGAAATGAGCCGCAGAGGCTATTCTTACCAGGAAATTATCCTTCATTACTTTACTCTAGTAGAACTAGAAGCAATTCGACGATTACCCTAGTTAACTTAGGATTAGTAAGGCTTTATTCTGTTTTAGAATTCAACTATTGGGTAATATCTAGGGAAAAGGAGGATGTACATTCCTACTATCATTTTATTAAATGGTTAAATCATGAGTTAGTCTTTTTTTTAAATGAAAAGGATAACTACATATTTACCTTGTATTTAGGTCTTCGATTAGGTGAAAAGTAATTGTCCCAATAGTGCATCGATTTACTTAGTTCACTAAGCCTTTCAAAATTTGTTATCTTTGCATGGACTTGGGAAGGGAGGTTCTAAACCTAAAGCTATGATTAGGAAATTTGTACTCCGTAATTCAGACCGGTTTTTGTCCCGATGGATTGTGTTATTGTTCGACCTTTTAATTATTTCAGGTGCCTACCTTATTTCGGTAGTACTGAGATTTAATTTTGAGTATACGAACATTCCACAAGGGATAATAATACCAAAGCTCCCTATAATATTTTTGACTTATCTGTTCGGATTTTCAATGGCCAGGTCTCACATTGGAGTAATACGCCACACAGGTGTAAGTGACGCTTGGAATATATTCAAAGGTTCGGGGATTGCTTTTATAATTTTAGCCGCAACTTCTTATGTATCCCTGAAATTTTTCAAGGAGGATTTGACCTATCTCTATATTCCTAATTCTATTCTCCTCGTTCATTTTCTTCTGAATGTAGTGGTATTAATTGGAACTAGGTTCGTTATAAAGCTTCTTTATGCTAGATTTCAAAGTACAAAGGAATTAAAGGCTACAAACGTAATGATATATGGTGCAGGGTCATCAGGTATCATTACCATGAATACCCTACGTCATGATTCTCGAAGAGAATACCAGATTGTTAATTTCATCGACGATAATACGGGTAAAATCGGCAAATCCATTGAAGGTATTCCAATCCTTAGCAAGGAGAAGGCCTTTTCGGATCCTTATCTAAATAAGCATAAGCTGGACTTGGTTATCATCTCTATTCAAGAGACGCTATCGCCTTCTAAGCGGAATGAGATAGTGGATTTAAGCTTGAAATACAATTTGCAGGTCAAAGTTGTTCCACCCATTAGAAATTGGATCCAGGGTGAATTAAGCACTAAACAGATTAAATCTGTTAGAATCGAGGATCTACTAGAAAGGGCGCCTATCGTGCTTGACAATGAAAACATAAGCCGCGAGTTAAGCGGCAAGAGGGTTTTAGTCACAGGTGCGGCTGGTTCAATAGGAAGCGAGATTGTTCGGCAGTGCTTGTTTTATTCACCAGAGTCGTTAATTCTTTTAGACCAGGCCGAGTCGGCATTATATGAGCTGGAGAATGAAATAAAAGGTCGACAAAAAAAATTCGGTGAGGTAGCAAGGTGTGTTATTGGAGATGTACGGGACGCCGGGCGCATGAAGAAGGTGTTTACAACATATAGGCCTCAGATAGTATTTCATGCGGCTGCATATAAGCATGTACCTTTAATGGAGGATAATCCCTACGAGGCGGTGGGGGTAAATGTTTTGGGTACCAAAAACATTGCAGATTTGGCCGTTGAATTTGGAGCGGAAAAGTTTGTAATGGTTAGTACGGATAAGGCTGTTAATCCTACCAATGTTATGGGCGCGACGAAGCGAACGGCGGAATTGTACACTCAAAGTCTCGGAGCTAAAGGGAATTCAAAAACGCAATTTATAACTACCAGGTTTGGAAATGTCTTAGGCTCAAATGGATCCGTAATTCCGTTGTTCAGGAAACAAATTGAGAAAGGTGGGCCGATAACTTTAACACATAGAGATATTACTCGGTATTTTATGACCATTCCAGAGGCCTGTAATTTGGTTCTCGAGGCCGGATCAATGGGCAAAGGAGGAGAGATATTTGTTTTTGATATGGGAGAATCGGTGAAAATCTTTGATTTGGCCAGAAAAATGATAAAACTCTCCGGTTTGCAATTGGGAAAGGATATTGAAATTGTTGAGGTTGGTTTGAGACCAGGTGAAAAGTTGTATGAAGAATTACTTACCGGTAAGGAAGATACTGTGCCGACGCATCATCATAAAATCATGATTGCTAAAACTGATAAGTTGGAATATGATCAGATGATGTGGTCCCTAGATCGTCTGAACACCGCTTATTTGAGCCACAATAATAATGAGTTGGTTGCATCCTTGAAATTTATTGTTCCGGAGTTTATTAGTAACAATTCTGTTTTTGAAAGTTTGGACCTAAAGACTTATGCCAATAAATGAGTAAAGGAGCATTAGTCCTTCTTATGGTCCTACTTATGCCGGCACTGAGTTTTGGCCAATATCAATTTAGGGCTCTTAATCAGGTATCATCGCTAAAGACCGATACTAGGCTATATCAAAACACAAGTACGCTGCATACCGCTATTCGCCCCTTAGATACGCGTTCTTGGGCCGATACGGAAGATTCTACTTTATCAACCTATCCACCTCAAGAAAAATCGGAATCTTGGTGGAAACGTAAATTTTTTCTAGAGCATCTCGTTGAGGTCCAAGAGAAAGACTATTCGATTTTCATTGATCCAATCGTGAATTTGCAGCTTGGTTTTGAAGCAAATGAGTCCTATAGATACATTAATACAAGGGGCTATAGATTAGAAGGAAGAATTAAAAAGAACTTGAGCTTCTATTCTGTTTTTCTTGAAAATCAGGGCCGGTTCCAGGATTATATAACAAATTATGCCGCTGCTCGAAGGGTTATTCTTGGGCAAAGCTCTTTAACACGTGGGTTTGGAGACGGTGGATTCGATTATACTTTTTTCAGCGGTGAGGTAAGTTATCGACCAAGTGAAACATTTACGTTTACTTTCGGGCAAGGGCGAAACTTTATAGGAGAAGGCTATAGGTCAATGCTCCTCTCGGATGCAGCCTTTAGTTATCCGTTTTTTAGAATTCAAACGAATTTGTGGAAATTCAAGTACTTAAATCTCTGGGCGCAGCTTAATGATCCTAGGCGGGAAGCACAGGTAAGCCAAGGGCTTTTGGCAAGAAAATACATGAGTACGCATTTCTTGAGCATAAATCTTTCACCTAGGTGGAATTTTGGGATTTTTGAGTCCATAATTTTTGGGGATACCAGTCAATTGCAGTCGCTTGATGTGAGTTTTTTTAACCCGGTAGTCCTTTATCGCCCGGTAGAATTTGCGGTAGGTTCAAGGTCTGGAAACGCCTTAATGGGTGTGCATTCCTCATATCTTTTTTCCAAAGCAAGAATGGTTTATGGACAGTTTTTATTGGACGAGTTTAACTTAGGGGCAATTCTGTCTAACAGCGGGGATTGGGTAAATAAGTTTGGTTGGCAATTAGGTTATAAGGATTATAATGCTTTCGAAATTGAAGGTTTGTTTTATAGACTTGAGTATAATGCTGCTCGTCCATTTACCTATTCTCATCGTGAAGTTTTAACAAATTATGCCCATTATGGAAGTGCATTGGCCCATCCTTGGGGAGCTAATTTTCATGAGGTTCTTCTTCAGAGTACCTATCAAAATAAAAAGTGGGAAGTTGATTTGCAATTTAGCTACGGTTTAATAGGAAATGATTCTCTTGGTGAAAATTATGGTACGAACCTGTATTTGAGCTATGAAACTCGCCAAATGGATCTCGGGAATGGAATAGGCCAGGGGCGCACGGGCAATTATTTATATATGCATGCTCGGCTGGCCTACCTTGTAAATCCCGCTAGCGGTTTGAAAGCGGAAATAGGACTTAGGTATAGGAGCTTTAGAAATGAGCAATCAAATATTAATAATGGACCTTTTTGGGAAGGTGCTGGAGCGCTTGTTTTTATTGGCTTAAGGACTGAGCTTTATAATCAATATTTTGATTACTAATGTGGACTGAATTCAGACCTACCATTCTCTTCTTAGTAAAATTCTTTGTCATTTACCTTTTAGGTAGCTGGCTTTATGGCATGTTTATAGCCCAATACGATTTAGCGGATAATCTAGACCCTGTTACTCGATGGGTTACCTACCAGTGCGCGGGAAGCGCCGAGATGATCGGTTATGAGGCGACCGTGGTAGAGGATGACCACAAAAACTATGAGGGGAGCTTTGATGAGCAAACCTATGATAGCCTTTATATGGACGCTATGGCAGCCGTATCGGTAGAGGAAGGTTGTAATGGGGTGAATATCATGATACTTTTTATGGCCTTTGTGATAGGAATTGGCGGTAAAGCTTTAAATACCCTCATCTTTATTCCTGCGGGTTTACTCTTTATCCACTTGGCCAATATCGGGCGCATCTTGTTATTAGCCTTACTCAATGTGGAGTTTGATGGAAGAGGCTTTCACTTTTTCCATAAATATGGATTTACTGCAGTATTATATTTAGCCATATTGATTTTATGGTATTTCTGGGTGATGCGCTGGAATGGTAAAACGGCTCTTAAGCGTAAATCCCAAGATAATGCTTAGGAGTCTTTTGAGTAATCCTAAGCGACTTCTGTTACTACTTGTAGGTGCGGTAGGCCTTTTTCTTATTTATTTTTTTCAGCACTACCTCGATTTCTACAGCCTATTGCAGTTTAAGGCACCTCAGGAAATTGCTTACTCCAGTGATTTTGTGGCCTACGACCCATTTGAGTTTAGCCTTAATAAAGTCCTTCGCTATGTTTTGAATGATCTTTTTGCCATGGCCATTATTGCAGCCCTTTTTCCGGATCGTAAATACCTTCGTTTTGCCGTATGGGTCCTACTATTTGGATTGTTCGTTCTGGTGCCTATTTACATCGTCATTTATCTTTCCCAACCTCAAGGCTTCAGTTCGCTAATTGGTCATTTGCACCGCTTGGTTATGAACCCAGTTTTGATGATGCTGCTGATACCAGCTTTCTTTTATCAGCAAAGTCTATTCAGCTCAGCAACAAGGGATTCTAAGTAAATTTTAAAATAAATGAACATTTAGCCGAGGAGCAAGTTAAATTCTTTTATACCTTTGACCAATGTTTAAACATCAATCATTAAAAACTTCTAAAATGAAAATTGCAAAACATCTATTGGCGCTCGGTGCTTTTACCTTAGCTGTTGCATGTAATAATGCACCCGAAGCAAATGTTCAAGCGGAGGAAGCCCAAGAGGTGGACAACACTCCCGTTGCCGAAGCGGTAACCTACGCCGTATTAACTGATGGCGACGAAATCGCTTGGAGAGGATACAAGACTTACAGTGATGACGCTCACAATGGTACCATTCAAATTAGTGAGGGTAGCTTCGAAGTAAAAGACGGAGCGCTTATCGGTGGAAACTTTGTTATCGACATGACTTCCATTACAAATAGCGACGTTGAAAACGAGGAGTATCGCATGAAGTTAGAAGGTCACTTAAAGAGTGCAGACTTCTTTGCCGTAGATAGCTTTGCCACTGCAGAGTTTGTAATCACAGATGTTGCAGCCATCGAAGCGGTTGAAGGTTCTGAAGCAACTCATGATATCACCGGTAATTTAACTCTTCGTGGGGTTACCAAAAGCATTACTTTCAATGCTAAAGTTAGCATTGATGAGAACAATGTAAGCTTGAGTACCGAGGAATTAGTAATCGACCGTAGCCAATGGAATGTGCGTTTCCGTTCAACTTCATTCGCGGAATTTGCTGAAATAGCTAAAGAAGAGGCTATCGATAATAGCATCGAATTAAAGCTTAACCTTCAAGGAGCGAAGAGCTAAATAGCATTTTATAAATGTTAAAGGCCCCGGTGTACACCGGGGCCTTTTTTATTTTAGGCCCATGACTAGGCCCACTTACGAGCGCAGTATAAAATATTGGTCGGAGGACGAAAGACCGAGGGAGAAAATGCTATTAAAAGGCGCCACAAATTTGAGTGATGCCGAATTGATTAGTATTTTACTCGGAAGTGGAAGCCCGGGCCAATCGGCCCTGCAATTAGCTAGGCAGATTTTAGCATCAGCAAATTCTAATCTGAGAGAGCTAACCCGCCTTAATTTTTCCGACTTACAGCAATTTAACGGGGTAGGGGTGGCTAAGTCAGTAAGTCTTTTAGCCGCCTTTGAATTGGGGAGAAGAAGAGAATTATCGGGCGCTTTAGAGCGGAAATCTATTCACGGTAGTAAAGATGCCTATTCTGTTTTGCGGCCGGTTTTAGAGGATCTCTCTCATGAAGAGTTTTGGGTCGTATTTCTCAATAATCGGAATCAGATATTAAGCCAGAGAAGAATCAGCAAAGGTGGCCTAAGTGGAACCACTGCGGACCCGCGAGAGGTTTTTGCCATCGCCCTTGAATTAAAGGCAACGGGCTTAATAATGGCGCATAATCACCCGAGTGGAGGCTTGATTCCTAGTAGTGCTGATAATAATCTTACCAAGAACATGTCGCAGGCGGGAAATATATTACTCATTCGGGTCTTGGACCATGTAATTATCAGTTCGGAGGGATATTTCAGTTATAGTGATGAGGGCCTGCTATAAATTTCAACCCTGCTTATCTTTGTCCAATGATCTTATTATACACCACCAATATGAGCCCTCGCATCCGCTATGTGAGCCGTTTGCTTTTTAAGGGTCTTCTTGGCTTGGATGTGCGATATACTCAGGATAAAGAGGAGTTTTTACAGGCTACTCTTCCCAAGATCAATTATTCTAGAGATTTCCTGCAAAGTGGAATCTACCTGCAGTCGGCCCATCTACTATATGAGACGGATATTTCACAACAAGAAATTCGCAAAGGACAATACAAGGGAATTCCTACCATTTTCCAAACTTCCAATAAATCTCTTTTACCCTTCGATCCATTAGCTGCTTCCTTTTATTTGGTGAGTCGATATGAGGAGTATATGCCCTTTATTCCTGATGATCATTTACGGTTTCCAGCTCAGGAATCCCTCTTGTTTCAAATGGATGCCCTGTCTATTCCAGTGGTGAATGCCTATGCTGATATTCTTGGCGAATTACTCTTGGAACACTACCCTAAATTAGAATTGAAAAAACCACAGTATCGATTCATCAATTCCGTTGATGTGGATAATGCTGCCGCCTTCCTGGGTAAAGGAATTTTTCGGGCGGTAGGGGGCTATTTTCAAGATATTATTTCCCTTAATTTTAGAAAGGCATGGGCCAGAACACGCTGCATTTTCCTGGGGGATGAAGACCCTTTTGATACATTTGGCTACGTGCATCGACTCCAGGAGAAGCATCGTTTTTCGAGTATCTATTTTGCTCTTTATGGTCGGATGGGACAGTACGACCGCAGCCTAAGCCGATACAGTACTCGACTACAACGATATCTTAAGGGTATTGCCGATTATTGTGAGATGGGGATTCACCCTTCCTATCGTTCCAATCAGAATTTCCACTATTTGGAAGAGGAGGTTACGGCCTTACAAAGAGTCTTGAAAAAGGATATTACCAAATCGAGGCAGCATTTTTTAAAGCTGAGTTTCCCCAGTACTTATCGCAATCTATTACAACTCGAGATTAGTGATGACTACAGCATGGGATTCGCTTCGGAGCATGGTTTTCGTGCGGGTATTTGTACCCCCTTTCGCTTCTATGACTTAGAACAAGAAATTGAAACCCCCTTGTTGATTCATCCCTTTCCTTTTATGGACGGAACGTTTATCTATTATTTGCGACAAAAGCCCGAGGAGGCCTGGTCGATCATAGAATATTATATTGAAACTTACCGAAAGTATGGAGGAGAGTTTATACCCATTTGGCATAATCGAGTTTTCAGTGAAAAGGAAGTCGAATGGGAAGGCTGGAATGAGGTTTTCGAAAAAATGGTGCGGGCAGCCGTATGATACAGCTTAAAAGTCAAAACTATATCGACCTCAAGAAGTATGACCTCTGCGTGCAAAGAGATTCGTCTTCTTTACCCTATGCTTTGTCTTGGTATTTGAATACCGTATGCGAACAGTGGGACTGTTTAGTCCTGGATGATTATGACGCGGTTTGGCCGCTGCCATTTCGCCGTAAGTATGGCTTAAAATATTATTTCCGCCCTTTCGGAATTCAACAACTGGGCATCTATTCTAAGAAGCCTTTATCCGCAGAGGATAGAGAGAATTTTATACTGCAAATTCCCAGGAATGCCATGCTCACTGACATTTATCTCAACGAAGGTCAGTTAAGGAACTTAAAGCGAGCTGCTTCCTTTGTAATACAGGAACAGTGCAATTTAAAGCTAGCCTTAAGCCAATCCTATGAGAAGGTCTATGAAGGCTTTAATACTAATCTCAAACGAAAGCTGAAAAAATCTTCTCAGGAGAACTTGTCCTTATTTGAACATGATGGCCCAGAAGTCCTCTTGCAATTGTTTAAGGAAAATCAGGGTGAGCGTCTGGGTTTATCCGATGATTTTTATCGAGTGTTCAAAACATTACTTTTTCAATTAATGCATCGGGGTATGGGCAAGTTATACACCTTATATGGTGGTCCCAACCAATTAATGGCCGGGGCCTTTTTCCTCGAGTATGGTGGTCGAAGTATTTTTCTTTTTTCAGCCAATTCGGAATTAGGCAAGGACCATAATGCCCTGGCTTACTTAATAAACGAATATCTAATTTTTAATTCGGAGCATTTTGAATTCCTGGATTTTGAGGGCTCTAATCAACCGGGCTTAGCGCGATTCTATAAATCATTTGGTGCAGAAGAATTCACTTATCACCGATTGTATCGCAATCGCTTACCCTGGCCCTTGAATAAATTTCGGCTATGAAAATAGCTTACCAACATCTATTTTTCGACTTGGATCATACGCTTTGGGATTTTGAAACCAATTCTCAGGAGGCGCTTTTGGATCTATATGCACGCTATAATTTGGCCGATCGCTTGGATGCACCAGTGGATCAATTCCTAAAGGCCTATTATGAAATAAACGATGCCCTTTGGGCGCAGTACCGCGAGGGGAAGGTGACTAAGGAGGCTTTAAGACATCTTCGTTTTCATCGGGCCTTTCACAGTTTTGGCCCCTTAGATGAACAGACCATAAATGATTTCGAAGCGGAGTATATGAATTTAGCGCCCAGAAAAACGGCCCTCATGCCGGGAGCATTGAAGGTTTTAGTGGAGCTGAAGGCACATTATAAATTGCATATAATCACCAATGGCTTTGCCGAGAGCCAAACAATTAAATTGGATTCCAGTGGCTTGACCTCTTTTTTTGACGAAGTAATCTGCAGCGATCAGATTGGCGTGAATAAACCCGAGGCAAAAATTTTTATCAGCGCTTTGAAAAAAGCCGGAGCTAGCCGTAAAAACTCATTGATGATAGGAGATAACCTTGCGGTTGATGTGCTGGGTGCCAAAAATGTTGGGATGGACCAAGTTTACTACAATCCCAAAGGACTTAAGCACGACGAAAAAATCACCTACGAAGTCCAGCACCTAGAAGAGATGCTTACTCTTTTGCTGCCGAAATAGCTCGACTCCGATTTTTATAGTGGTAAGCGGTGTATTGATTGCTGCCATTCACCGGACTACTTGCTACCGCGATATGTACGCTGATTTCATCACCTGAACCCAAGCCGGGGAAGGTGGCTAATTCACTTTTAATCGGCATCGTAGACCAATAAAAGGTGAAAAGTAAAGTGTCGCCGACTTCAATGCCATACTGATTTGGATCAACCTTTTCCACGCGTAATACAGCGCGATCATCCGTGCCTTGAAGCGTAGTTATTACTGTGGCATTTATGGGAAAGGTGTTGATAGGAACGATGCGTTGTTCTTGCGCCGATAGAACGGTTGAAATCAATAAAAGGGCAAAAAGCCAAATCCGCATAACTTGTTTTTTTCAAAGGTAAAATCTAGTATCATTTCAACAAGGCTGCCTTAGTTAAAGTGATGTTTCATTAAGTGTGGTGTTCCTAGGGTCACCTTTATTAAATTTGCAGCACTCAAAAAAAGCGCTATGCAAGAACTTGCACCCTATACTCCCCAAAATAAAATTCGCATTGTTACGGCGGCATCACTTTTCGATGGTCATGACGCTGCAATTAATATTATGCGAAGAATCATCCAAGCTACTGGTTGCGAGGTGATTCATTTAGGTCATGACCGATCGGTAGAAGAAGTGGTAAATACCGCCATTCAAGAGGATGCTCAGGCCATTGCCATGACTTCCTATCAAGGTGGCCATATAGAGTACTTCAAGTATATGCATGATCTTTTGCATGAAAAAGGCGCCCCTCAGATTAAAATCTTTGGTGGAGGTGGAGGGGTGATTTTACCCGAGGAAATTGAAGAGTTGCACGCCTACGGAATTGATCGGATCTATTCACCCGACGATGGCCGTGAAATGGGCTTACAAGGGATGATCAACGATATGGTCAAGCGTTGCGACCAGCCTACCGGTGTTGAATTGAATGGAGCGATCTCCCATATAAAGGAAAAGTCTAAGCCAGATATTGCAAAAATTATCTCAGGGGCGGAAAACTTTATGGAAAAGCATGCTGAGGTTTTGGCAGAGATAAAGACCATGGCTAAGTCATCTAAATCACCGGTTCTTGGCATTACTGGTACCGGAGGAGCAGGCAAGAGCTCACTCGTGGATGAACTAGTGCGTCGCTTCCTGATTGATCATCCAGAAAAAACAATGGCGATTGTTTCGGTCGATCCTTCCAAGCGTAAAACGGGAGGAGCACTTCTGGGCGACCGAATTCGGATGAATGCTATTCGCAATGATCGGGTTTATATGCGTTCCTTGGCTACTCGTCAGAGCAATTTAGCCCTAAGCAAACATGTACAGGAGGCCGTAAATATCCTCAAGGCTGCAGAGTACGACTTAATTGTGCTCGAAACTTCCGGCATCGGACAAAGTGATACCGAAATCTTGGAGCACAGCGATATTTCTCTCTACGTGATGACTCCCGAATACGGGGCGGCAACACAATTGGAGAAAATTGATATGCTGGATTTCGCCGACTTAATTGCCCTGAACAAATTTGATAAGCGCGGGGCTTTGGACGCCTTGCGAGATGTGAAAAAGCAATATCAAAGAAACCATAATCTATGGGATAAAAACCCCGATGACATGCCAGTGTTTGGCAGCATCGCCAGTCAGTTTAATGATCCAGGAACCAACGCTTTATACAAGGCGATCATGGACACCTTGGTGGAGAAAACTGGAGCCCAGCACTTGAAAAGTGATTTCAAGAGTACCGGCGAAATGAGTGAGAAGATCTACATCATCCCGCCTAAGCGCACTCGTTACCTCTCAGAGATTGCAGAAAACAACCGGGCTTATGATGAGAAGGTAAAGTCTCAAGCTGATGTGGCACAAAAATTATATGGCTTGTATCAGGCCGTTTTGAGCTTTGGAGGCCCGGATTTATTAAAAGATGACCAAGCCAAAGGGGAAGGCACGGTGCAAGAGCTCATCAATAAATTTATTGAGCTTAAGAAAGACTTGAACCCACACAATTGGGATGTGATTCTAGCCTGGGAAACTAAGGTGAAACGCTATAAGGATGAGGTTTACTCATTCACGGTAAGGGACAAGGAAATTCGGATCCAAACCCATACCGAGTCTCTCTCTCATAATATGATTCCCAAGGTTTCTCTACCGCGCTATCAGGCTTGGGGCGATTTATTGCAATGGAATTTGCAAGAAAACGTTCCGGGCGAGTTCCCTTATACCGCAGGAATTTATCCCTTTAAGCGCACCGGTGAGGACCCCACTCGGATGTTTGCCGGCGAGGGCGGTCCCGAGCGAACTAACCGACGTTTTCATTATGTGAGTCAAGGAATGCCTGCCGCTCGTCTAAGTACGGCTTTCGATTCGGTGACGCTCTATGGGAATGATCCAGACTATCGTCCTGATATTTATGGCAAGATTGGAAACTCAGGCGTAAGTATCTGTAATCTTTCAGATGCCAAGAAATTATACTCTGGCTTTAATTTAAGTGAGCCCACCACTTCGGTAAGTATGACCATTAATGGTCCGGCACCGATGCTGCTTGCTTTTTTCATGAACGCTGCCGTAGATCAGCAGTGTGAGATTTATATCCGCGAAAATGGCTTAGAAGGGCAAGTTGAAGCCAAGTTTAAGGAGCTCTATGACGACCAAGGGATTGCCCGACCCTTTTATCAAGGCCTAGAAGATGGGAGTCCGGCTGACCGCATTGAAACCGAAACACCATCTGGTCTAGCGGTTAAAGGTCACCTCCCTAAAGGCAATAAGGGCTTAGGTTTAATGCTCTTAGGTTTAACGGGTGATCAGGTTTTAGCACCTGAGGTTTATCAAGAGATACGGAAGCGTACCTTATCCGTGGTTCGAGGTACCGTACAAGCCGATATCTTAAAAGAAGATCAGGCTCAAAACACTTGTATATTTTCCACCGAGTTTGCCTTACGGCTGATGGGTGACGTGCAGGAGAGTTTTATCCGCAACAAAGTGAGGAATTTCTACTCGGTATCTATATCGGGCTATCATATTGCAGAAGCGGGGGCTAACCCGATTACCCAATTGGCCTTTACCCTTGCCAATGGCTTTACATATGTAGAGTATTACTTAAGCCGGGGTATGGACATCAATGACTTTGGGCCTAATTTGAGCTTCTTCTTTAGCAATGGGATTGATCCCGAGTATGCTGTTATTGGTAGGGCGGCGCGTCGTATATGGTCTAAAGCTCTTAAGCATAAGTACGGCGCCAACCCACGGGCTCAGATGCTGAAATATCATATCCAAACCAGCGGGAGATCATTGCATGCGCAAGAGATTCAGTTCAATGATATTCGTACAACTTTACAGGCCTTGTACGCGATTTACGATAATTGTAACTCCCTTCATACAAATGCATATGATGAGGCCATCACTACTCCGACGGAGGAGAGCGTACGTAGGGCCATGGCAATTCAGCTAATCATCAATAAGGAGCTTGGTCTGGCCAAAAATGAAAATCCTCTGCAAGGAAGTTTTATTATTGAGGACTTAACGGATTTAGTTGAGGAAGCCGTACTCAGTGAGTTTGACCGCATCACCGAAAGGGGGGGAGTCCTGGGCGCCATGGAAACCATGTACCAGCGCGGGAAAATTCAAGAGGAGAGTCTATACTATGAAACGCTCAAGCACAATGGGGAGATGCCAATTATTGGTGTGAACACCTTCTTGAGTTCGGAGGGTTCTCCTACCACTACCCCCGGAGAGGTTATTCGAGCAACAACGGAGGAAAAGGAGCAACAGATTAAAAACCTTAATGATCTGCACCAAAGAAATGCCGATATAGCAAGTAATTGGTTGGTGAAATTGCAAGAAGCCGCAATTAATAATGAGAATATGTTTGAGGTATTAATGGAGGCTTCCAAATATTGCAGTTTGGGTCAGATTACAGATTCATTATTTGAAGTTGGTGGTCAATACCGACGCAATATGTAGTTCTCAAACTATAGGAATTTCCAATCCCGATCTCCGTAAAAGGAGGTCGGGATTTTTTTGTGTCCGTTTTCGAACAGTCTTACTGTTTGATTCTGATTGAATTACTACTTTGGGCTGACTAAAAACATCAAAAACATGGAGCTAGTAATTAAGGACTTAACTAAGGTCTACAGCAATGGAGTCAAAGCCCTCGATGGAGTGGATTTGAGTATCGGAAAAGGTTTGTTTGGTTTATTGGGGCCTAATGGGGCCGGTAAATCTTCGCTAATGCGAACCTTGGCTGGACTGCAAAATGCCGACTCTGGCACTGTGCATTTAAATGATTTAGATGTTTTAAATGATCCCCAAGAAGTAAGAAAGCAATTGGGTTACTTGCCACAGGAATTTGGAGTATATCCTCGAATTACCGCTTGGCAATTATTGGATCACCTCGCGGTTTTGAAGGGGGTTTCGAATAAGGGACAGCGCAAAGAACTAGTTTCTTATTTGCTGAATAAGGTGAACTTGTTCGACAAGCGTAACAAAAGTGTAAAGGGCTTTTCTGGCGGAATGAAACAAAGAATTGGCATTGCCCAAGCTTTGATTGGTCAACCGAACTTGTTAATAGTGGATGAGCCTACGGCAGGTTTAGATCCCGGCGAGCGTAACCGCTTTCATAATTTATTGGCCGATGTAGGTTCCGAAGTGATTGTAATACTCAGTACTCATATTGTTGATGATGTGAGGGAGTTATGTCCGCAGATGGCCATCATGAACAAGGGGCGCATTGTCTATAGCGGAGCCCCTGAAAACGCCATTCAGGATCTTGAAGGTCAGGTTTGGCAAAAACAGGTAGAGCGGGAGGAAATGAGCAAATACCGGGATCAATATGAATTGATTTCTGAAAAGCTCATAGCCGGTAGACCCTTAATTCACATCTTAAGTAAAGAAGATCCAGGGAATGGTTTCGAAGAAGTGGAGCCCAATTTAGAAGATGTTTTCTTCACCCGTACTCATGCTTCGGTAATGGTTGAATCTGTTTAATCGAGCATTATGTTTTGGACAATCTTCTCCCTTGAAATAAGAAGGGCCTTCAAGAGCCCGATGCTCTATATTTTTACCTTTATCATTGCGCTGCTTTGTTTTGGAGCAGTAGCCAGTGATAGTGTTATAATTGGTGGTGCCGTAGGGGCGGTACATAAAAATGCCCCTCATATTGTTACCACCTATTCCGCTGTTTTTAGCGTTCTAGGGCTGCTGTTTGCCGTGGCCTTCTTTAATAATGCGGCTTTACGTGACTATCAGCATCAGTTTGATGAGATTATTTTTACTACCCCAATTTCAAAAGCGGCCTACTTTTTTGGAAGGTTTTTTGGGGCTTGGTTTTTAGCCTCATTTCCCTTTATTGGGATCTATTTAGGGATGACCATTGGCACATGGTTGGCTCCGATTTTTGATTGGGTTCCCCCAGAGCGTTTTGGACCGATTCCATGGTCAACTTACGGCTCAGCTTATCTCATATTGATACTTCCAAATATGCTTTTTTCTGGAAGTTTGATTTTCGGCCTAGCACAAAAATGGCGCAATACCATCGTGTCTTTTGTAGGGGCTCTTCTCTTAATGATTGCTTACATCATTTCGGGAAGCTTTTTAAGCGATCTGGATAATGTGGACCTAGCCGCTCTAAGTGATCCTTTTGGTATTCGCACCTATTCGGTGGATTCCCGCTACACTACTACCTCTGAAAAAAATGAACAGGGTATTGCCTTTACGGCACGAGTGGTGCAAAATCGATTAATCTGGCTTGGGGTAGGAAGCGGAATCCTTTTCCTTTCCTTCTGGGCTTTTAGTCCGCAGAAAAACCCGTCCCGCCGTAAGTCTCGAAGATCCCAACGAAAATTAGGCAAACACAGCAAGGAACGAGCCTCGGAGGCAGAGGCCGTAATCACCCAACGTCCATCGGTATTGCAAAACTTTGAAGGCAACTTCTGGATTCATTTTAGCAGCTTTTTTCGGGATGCCTATACCAGTATTATTCGCAGTACGGTATTTAGGATTTTGTTGGCTTTCGCGGTAATTCTTTTGGTAACGGATTTAGTTAGTGGATATGAATATTTCGGCCTAAAGTCTTATCCTTTAACTTATAAAATGGTGGATACCATTTCCGGTTCTTCTGGTTTGTTCCTTATTATCATCTTGGTTTTCTTTAGTGGTGAATTGGTCTGGCGATCACGCATGGCCCATATTGATGAAGTGATATCCGCTACCCCCCACCAGAGCTTTGCTCAATTGCTGGCTCAATTATGCTCACTAGTAGCTGCAGGAAGTATCCTTTATTTCACCTTTGTGATTGCTGCGATATTAGCACAGATTTTTCAAGGCTTTACTTTTATAGAATGGGGACTGTATTTTGGTGAATTCTTCTATAATCAATTACCCACCTTTATCATTTTTGGCGCCCTGAACTTATTCATTCAAGTTTGGGTTAATCAGCGGTATCTAGGGTATTTCGTATCGATTTTGATATTCTTCATTTTGGATTTCATTTGGGCGGTACTGGATATTCAGACCAACATGCTTGCGATTGGCGATGGACCTTCCATTGCTTATACCGACCTTAATGCATATGGTCCTGGTTTTAATGGGGCGATGTGGTTTAATGCCTATTGGCTTAGTTTTAGCCTTGTGCTCCTCTTTATTGCTGGACCTTTTGTATATCGCCTTAAAATTAGCGGCTGGAAAAGTCGCTGGGCCCAGGCCCGACAGGTGTTTAGAGGTTCCTATCGTGCTATGACCTTCTTGGCCTTGGCCATATTTACGGCAATAGGCGCTTGGGTCTATTATAACACTCAAGTTTTAAATACCTATCGCACCAGTGATGAGGTCGAAGAATTACTAGCGGATTACGAAAAGAAGTATCGCCACTATGCGGATTATCCAATGCCCAAGATTGACGCCATTAGCTATGCGATTGATCTTTATCCAGAGGAACGGAAGGTGGAGTTGCATGCAGAAATGACCTTAAAAAATACCGGGCCAGTGGCGATCGACAGCTTGTTTTTCACACTTGACGATAATTGGCAAACGGAAATTAATGGCCCTATGACGGAGGCCTGGTTCGATGAAAAATTTGGCTTTAAGGCATATGCCCTCCAAAAGCCTTTGGAGCCTGGCCAAAGTATTGATTTGAGTATTGATAATCTCCTGGAGCATCAAGGCTTTGAGAATTCTAGAGGTAGCACTAGTATTATTGCCAATGGCTCATTTCTAAATAATGGGGCCGTCCTGCCTGATTTGGGCTACAACAAGAACGCGGAGCTAAGCGATCGTAACACGCGAAAAAAGTATGACTTGAAGCCAAAGAAGCGCATGCCAGATTTGGAGCGTGATAGCTGTACCGATGCCTGCATGGTTAATTATCTAAGTGATGGCTTATCAGATTGGGTTGCGGTAGAAACGGTTATTTCTACTTCCATGGATCAAATAGCTATTGCACCAGGTCGCTTGGTTAAAGAGTGGACCGAAGGGGAGCGCCGCTATTTCCGTTATAGCGTGGATCAGGCTTCGCAAAACTTTTATGCCTTTATCAGTGGCGATTACCAGAAGGCCCATCGTAAATGGAAGGGTATCGATTTAGAAGTTTATTACGATGCTAAACACGACTACAACGTGGAAGGTATGTTGGATGCCATTCAAAGAAGTTTGGAGTATTACACCGAGAACTTCGGACCATATTATCATCAGCAGGCGAGGATTATTGAATTCCCTCGTTATGCCACCTTTGCTCAGGCATTTCCTGGAACGATGCCGTATTCCGAAGGATTTGGGTTCATCACCAATCTTGAAGATGAGGAAGGCAATAATGTGATTGACGCGGTGATTGCCCATGAAATGGCTCATCAGTGGTGGGCTCATCAGGAAATACCCGCTTTAATGCAAGGAGGAACCTTCTTAACCGAAAGTTTCAGTGAATACAGTTCCTTGATGGTGATGAAGCAGGAGAGCGATCCCGTGAAAATGGGCGAGTTCCTCAAATATGATTTAGATCGATACCTAAGAGGCAGAAGTTCAGAGGTAGAGAAAGAGTTGCCTCTTCTAGAGGTCGAAAACCAGGGTTATATCCATTATGGTAAAGGTTCGGTCATTTTGTATGCCCTTCAAGAAATGATCGGCGAGGACTCGGTTAATGCTGCTTTGAGTAGTTTCCTTAAAGAATATCGATACAAGGAACCACCCTATCCCAATTCTCTGGATTTTATGCGTCATTTGGAACCGAAAGTCCCCGATAGCTTGCAATACTTATTGGAAGATTGGATACGAAAAATTACCCTTTATGATTTCCGCCTGATGGCGGTTAAACAAGAGGAAAGCGCCGAGGGCTTTGAGTTGGACTTAGAGATTGAGGCCTATAAGTATTATGCGGATACATTGGGTCAGCAACAAAGTATTAGTCCCAATGAATGGGTGGAAATCGCATTTTACGCGGATGATGACCAGGAGAATTTAATTCAAAGTAAACAGGTGCGCTTAAATGCAGCTCAAATGAAAATGAAATTCACCTTGCCAGAAGAAATTGCGAGGGTGGTGATTGATCCCCGCAGGGTATACATTGAGCGCGACGTAAAGGATAATGCAAAGGGACTGTAGTATTTACTCACCAGATTCGCCCCATGTAGCTCTAGCTTAATTATAGGATAAGCTTAAGCTACATGGGCTTAAAACTAATTGGTAGTACGTTCCATCCAAACGATTCGGTCGTTTTCTACCTGGAATCCGATTGTTTGATTTTTATAATTATAATAGTGGGTATTGTCCGTAGTGGATACAATTCGTTTTTCAATGGCGGGGTGTGCACTAAGAAATTCGCTATAGGGTTTTCTGCGGTCCATATCCATTAGTAATTCAGCCAAAACTTCTTCCCTCATGGGATATGGCAAGAAATGGTAGGCTTTGTCAGGGGATATTTTGGGGAAAACTTGAAAATGGAGGAGAAAAAGTAGTCCGGGAATACTGATAGCTGTCCAGAACATAGAAGCACCATTTTTAAACCAAGCATCAAGCTCAATAGAATACAAGCCGTATCTAAATATTAATCCGGTAAAGACGGAGCAAGCCGCGGGAACCAATATAAAGTGGCCGTTATCCTCTAGGAAAAATGCCCAGCCAATTATCACCATGAATAGGATAAAGCTATGAAGACTAATGCTTAAGAATACCCTTTTCTTTTGTAATAGAGGATGATTAATAGACATCCTCCAGGCAAAAGGAAGAGTGAGGACTAACCAAATAAGAAATGTGAATATTGGCGCGGCATAGACATACATGGTTATTAGGAAGTCGTCCGGACCGGAGGGATTGAAGGAATATTCGACCAGCCCGGTAATAAAAATTCCCAAAAAGTAGGAAAGACTCATGGCGATAAAGGAGAGCGCCACCCGCTTGCGGCGGATGAAACGCTCCTCTTGCTTTAGGGATTGGCTAGTCATTGTGCCTGGATTTGTGCCTGACGTTCGCGAAATTCACGATTAATCCGGGCTGCCTTCTTACCTCTGAAGAATAGGAATAAATTGAGGAAAAGCACCACTCCTAAATAGATACTAAAGCCTCCTACTTTTTGACTTAGAGCTTCAATGGTATCTCTTGTGCTATCTAGGTAATTCATCTCTAGAATCCAAAGAGCAAAGCCAATGTTTAGCAGATAAAAGCCCGTCTCAAAAAGACGATTTGTACTAATGGCAAGTTCTTCTTTTCCATGGAATATATCTCTCATATAGACAATACCATTTTTGAAGAGTTTTCGAGCTACGTAGAGGGTAAGGCCAACTGTGATTGGGATATAGATAGCATAAGCCCATAAAATGTAGAAGTCGGGATCGCGGGTGATTAATTCAACGGTGTTCATGATGTTTGATATTAAGATTCAAATTTGTTTTTAGCGAATAGGGTTAAAGCGATGAGATTACAGTAATGAATGCTGCCTAAGACCAAGCACAATAATCCAATCTGTTCAGCCCAGGCGCCTATCAGGTCGGACCAAGAGGCCAAGCGATGAGCTTGGATTAATTTGTACACGGCATAACCAAGGTTGATTAAGTAGTAGCCGGTAAGCAGCATGCGATTTATATAAAGCGCTAGCCCTTCCTCTTGGTATAGAGATTCGATAAAAGGTGCGCCATTTTTAAAGAGGTGGTTGCCTACCCCGAAGATGATCCATGATGCAGCGAGTAGATAGGTGATAATATATATCCATTGGAAATCCATTTTTATTTGTTTTTAAACTTTCAAAAAATATTGAAACATGTAGTTAAAATTTTTTAGCTCAAGAGTTTTATAAGGCGCTTAAAGAACCAGTTTCGGTCACTCTGGTGGAATTTATCCATCACCGAGGTCAGAGTTCCGGTAAATTCTCCCATCTCCTTAAGTAGCTTAGTAAAATTTGGATCACTTTGATCTTCTTCCTTTTGTAATCGCTCTATGACTTCCAATACAGGGTTGAGCTCCCTTTTTTTTCGTTCAGCCGCAATTTGCCGAGCGATTTCCCAAATGTCTTTTCCGGCCTCAAAGAATTCTTTTCGCTCTCCTGCTATGAAGCGTTTTTTGACTAAGCCCCAATCAATTAGGGCTCGAATATTCATATTGGCATTACCACGAGATATCTTTAATGATTCCATGATTTCCTCCGTGCTCATCGGGTCTTTATTACTCATCAGTAGGGCGTGAATGGAAGACATGGTGCGGTTAATTCCCCAACTACTTCCTAAACTGCCCCATGCAGCGATAAATTCTTCTTTGGCTTCTGCACTTTTCACGATTCAAATATACGTATATTATCAGAACTTTCAATAATTATTGAAAATTATTTCTAAATGTTTTTCTTGGTGGTGATTTCGGACTTAATTCTAAATTGCGAGAAACATTAGCATTCTTTGGATCCAGTCGCTTTAGCATTAGAGTTTCTTAATTACAGTAATCGCCATGTCTACCTTACGGGTAAGGCAGGTACTGGTAAAACTACCTTCCTGAGGAAGTTATCCGAGAATTGCCATAAGAGCTTCATCGTTGTGGCCCCGACCGGGGTCGCGGCGCTAAATGCCGGAGGGGTTACCATTCACTCCCAGTTCCTATTTCCCTTAGGTCCTTTCTTGCCGGAGGGAAGTGCTCTAGAACACCATGACCTTGGCTTTTTTGACCGCAGAGCTTTATCTACTAGGCACCCGATAAACAATGTGAGGAGGCAGGTCCTACAGGGTATTAGCCTGTTGGTAATAGATGAGGTGAGCATGTGCAGGGCGGATATACTGGACGCGATAGACTTAAGGCTCCGACAGGCTCGCAGGGTACAAAAGCCTTTTGGGGGAGTGCAATTATTGCTTATTGGTGATTTGTATCAGTTACCACCTATTGTTAAAGATGCGGAATGGGGAGTCCTCTCTAAGTTCTATTCCAGTCTCCATTTCTTCAACTCACGAGCTTTACAAGCGGCGGGTTTCGTACAGATAGAATTGCAGAAGGTATATCGGCAGCAAGATGCAGTATTCCTTGAGCTATTAAATAAGATAAGAGAGCAGTCTCTAAATTCTTCGGACCTGGAATTAATAAACCAAAGAGTGCTAAGCCCTCCTCAAGATGAGCCGATTCACCTCTTAACTCATCGCAACCAGGCGCATAAGATAAACCAGGACCGCTTGGAGGCACTACCTGGCCAATCTTATGTCTACTCAGCGCAAGTCAAGGATGATTTTCCAGAGAGAATGTACCCTGTGGAGGAGAATCTGAGCTTAAAGCTTGGTGCGAAGGTGATGTTCCTAAAAAACGACTCAGAAGAAGGCAAATACTTCAATGGCAAGATTGCCGAGGTAATCGATTTAGAAGAGGATGCCATTTGGGTCAAAATGGAAGATGAAGAAAGGTACCAAGTCCCTAAATTCACTTGGAAAAATTCGCGCTATAAGCTCGAAGAGTCCAAGCAAAGTTTGCAGGAGGAATTATTAGGGCAGTTCTCCCAGTATCCTCTTCGTTTGGCCTGGGCCATCACCATTCATAAAAGTCAGGGATTGACATTTGATCAGGCTGTGGTAAACCTCGGTCGTGCTTTTGCCCCTGGACAAGCCTATGTAGCCCTTACTCGCTTGCGCAGTATGTCGGGCTTATACCTCAGTGCCCCCTTAAGCTTAAATGCGCTCATTACTGATTTAACCGCCAAAGAGTTCCATCAGCAGCAAAGCCTATTGCCGGCTGAGAATTCTTTGGACGAAGCCAAAAAGAACTATCAATTTGACTTATGGCAGAAGACCTTTGATTGGAATCCCTTGGCCTATGCCTTTCAGGATTTTTATCAAACCGAATATCAACGCTTACAATTAAAGAAAACCGGATTTGGGGAGCGATTTAAAGAAATAGAGGAAGGTATTAAGGAACACCAAGCTGTTTCAAGGAAATTTCAGAGTCAGATTTTCAAATTGGCCACATCCGGATCTAAAGCGGATTTTAAGCTGCGGCTATTTAAAGGGCGTCAGTATTTTCTCCCCCTTTTAAGAGAATTGTTACTTGAGCTACAGAATCTCAAATTGGAGTATGCAAATCTATCCCGGACAAAAACATTAGTGGAATCTTTTGGATCCCTGATTCAAAACGGATTTGAGCTCTATCTGGGCATGTACATCTTCGAAGTTTCCTGGGATTTTTACCAGGAGGGAGGCAATCAAAACCCCGATCAAGCTCTCCTGGAAAGAAGGGAAGAAGTATGGGAGGATCTTCTTAAAGACGTAAAGGTCCCAAAAACAAAACCTAAGAAAAGCCGCAGTAAGGCGGGCGAAACCTACCTACAAACCTACGAGCTCATTAAAACAGGGATGATGCCTATCGCAGTAGCTACAGCACGCGAGCTCACCATTGGAACTATTTATGGACATTGTCTCAAGGGATT